>Ga0315913_1000283_pt1 | contig 40559 bp, 27 predicted proteins | sample MpolsnodulesMG_FD_207736 | JGI IMG/M metagenome (GOLD analysis project Ga0315913, IMG submission 207736) | Medicago polymorpha root nodule microbial communities from Los Angeles, California, United States - small nodules | ecosystem: Host-associated > Plants > Roots > Nodule | place: USA...
AAAGAAAAAGTGTTTTGTTTTTGTTTCTGAAATAAAATGTTTCTTTTTGATTGGTTTTATGGAATTCTTGCTACCCTTGGTCTGTGGCAAAAAGAGGCCAAAATTTTATTCCTAGGGTTAGATAATGCTGGCAAAACAACTTTGCTTCACATGCTCAAAGACGAGGTATTTTTTATTCTATTCTATCATGTTTTTTCATCATGCAACTCAAGAAGTATTAATTAATTGAAATATTTTGCAGAGATTAGTTCAGCATCAACCAACACAACATCCTACTTCGGAAGAATTGAGTATTGGGAAGATAAAGTTTAAAGCTTTTGATTTGGGTGGTCACCAAATTGCTCGTAGGGTCTGGAGGGACTATTATGCTCAGGTCATTTCTTTTATAAATGGTTTTATTAATTAATTTAATGAATTGTTAATTTAGTCATAAAATTGTTGGATCATGTCAATTTTGAAATTCTGAATTTTAAAATTCTCAACCACATTTAAATTTAGGGGTTCATAAGGACTAACATAAGATTTTTAATTTCATTGACTATTTTAAAATATAATAACCCATAGTGTCTGATACGCCTCAAATAGGAACAATTTGTATTTGTTTCGAAAACACTTATGCTTGGCTATATTACTAGTTGTACACTGTCAGTGTTCTATAGGTGTGCTGTGAACCGAGCAATGAATCACTGACGCACACGCTCATACACCTATAATAGTTTAAGAAAATGAAAGTGATTAAATATAACCACATGTGTTGGTATCTTTTCGGTGTGTTGGATACTTGACACGTCTTTAATCTGAATTGTCAGTCTTGAATGTTATCATATGTGTTTGTTTTTGCACGACTGTCCTTAACGTAATCATATGCATTGATATCATGTAAGCGTGAATGTAATCATGTGGTGGTATTCTGTGGCTTTCATGTTAATTGTAGATTTCATATGGTACAGGTGGATGCTGTAGTCTACCTGGTTGATGCATTTGACAAGGAAAGATTTCCAGAATCAAAGAAGGAGCTGGATGCTCTTCTTGCTGATGAGTCACTAGGAAATGTACCTTTCCTTATCTTAGGAAACAAGATTGACATTCCTTATGCTGCATCAGAGGATGAGTTACGTCATAATTTGGGCTTGACTAACTTCACTACAGGCAAGGGCAAGATTAATCTTTCTGACTCCAATGTCCGTCCTTTAGAGGTGTTCATGTGTAGTATTGTTCGCAAGATGGGATATGGTGAAGGCTTTCAGTGGCTTTCTCAGTATATTAAATAGGGATACAGTTCAAGTTTGCTCGTAGTACTCGATTATATCATCGTGCTGATACAGTTTCAACATTAGCATTGTAGTTTTATACTTTGCTCATGTAAATTGGATAATAATAGTTGAATGGCAGTTTTGATTAGTTTTTCTTAGTTCTGAAACATGCATGTAGAAGTTGAAAATCTTGTGTTGCAGTCTATATCGGTTATTAAAATTGCAGAATTAATAATAGTGGCTTGAATGTTACAAATGCTTTGTGTTTGTTGGGCAGTGCTTTTTCCTTTGGTTAACAATCTTCAGGACATTTATTCATATTCTTCGTTCAGAAGCCAAGCCAAATATAGGAGGCTGCAGTAATGTTAGGACACTTGGTATCAATGATATTGAATATGATAGTTGTCCCTCTTTGTCAAGATGGTACAAGTACAACACGATTGGCTGACAATTAGGTATCTTAAATATATAGTTTTTCTTTTTACAGTACCCTTGAGTATGTAGGTTTTTTTTTTATTTTTTTTTATTAAGGAACCCTTGAGTATGTAGATAGAAATTCGATTTTGAGCGTGTATAGAAAAATACTACTACCAACTTTCTCTCTTCAGCCTCCGTCCAACTTTCTAAAACCATGTTTCTTCTCGTTCATCCATAAAGAGTGATTTAATGTCAATTTTTGACTCGAAATCTTCCAAACAGTGTGCTCTTTACTAATTATTATTTAAATAAGTGATTTTTATGTATATTTTTTTTGTTGTTGTTGTGATTTTTGCCGTCTTTGTTCGTAGTTGTGTGACGTTTTACTTTTCTGTCTTTTTTTTTAGGGATTTTACTTTTCCGTCTTGTTACGGAGTTTTATGCAATTTACATAAATGTTGTGAGTTTGTTCGCAAATTATCTTTTTGTTTTAGCTAATTTACATTCTATTGATGTACTTTATCAATTTAATTAAATAAATAAATATCGTTTATTTTTAAAAAATAAAATACAAGAAAAATATATGTTTAAGAGATATTTATATTTTTTTTGCCTAATGTTTAGAGATATTTATATTTTTTTTGCCTAATGTTTAGAGATATTTATATATTTTTTTGCCTAAAATCAGAGATATTTTTTGGACCAGATATATGTTAAATGAGCAATCAAAATTTATATCATTTTTAAAAGCTCCTTTATTTTGGAATTTGAATAATCAATCTCTTAAAATTAAAAGTGAAAAAAAGATCTTTTCCATACAAAATTTACTTCGTTTTTTTAATTTCTTTTTGTATCTTGCATGATAACATCCCCTTACCGGCCATTCTAGTGTAACTCGTGTAAAATTTTGTTAGTCAGCATATCTGCATATAAGTACAACAATAAACAAACCATTAATAACCGGCACTATAATGTCATTAAAAAAAACAATTGTTCGTCCTCCCTTTTATGTTTAAGGTAGTAAACATGAGATCAATATTAAGTGGATCCCACCTCCTTCAAATGTTTTCAAGCTCAACACAAATGACTCATATTCGTCACTCTGCCACTCCAGAATGCAGAGGTTTAGAGACTCCAAGGGTGGTTATATTCGTGGTTTCACCTGTAATCTTCATCGTTTTACTTCGACTATGGCGGATTTGCGAGGGTTAATTCATGGATTAAAGTTGGTTAGTAAAGGTGCTTGGATTGGAGGGGGATGAAAACTTCTTCCATTATATTAGGGATTGTAATGAATCTAAAACATCTTGAAAATCACCCAATTGTCGGCACCACCATTGCTCATATCGTAAATGGCATTCATTTTAAAACACATTTTTTTGCTAAAGTGACACCTATTTTAAAACGGAGGAAGTACTTGCACTTGCTTGGATTACCAACTGTCTCATGACTTGACTTATAAATAAAAATTCATTGTTTTGGAGTATCCCGCGTCTCCTCTGTCTTCACCTCTGCTCTCAGAAGTTATGAAGACCATTTTTCGGGGAAGGATTCTCTACATTTACTATTTGGTATCTTCAGTGCATCTTATATATATGTTGATGATTATAATAAATTATTTAAATGACTGAGAAAGTTGAGAGAGAGACAAAGTCACCAAAGGTAGACAATCCCAACCCTCATTTTCCTGCAATTTAGTCTCCCTTTTCCTGCTTTTAGCTTTTTTCCAAATGTACCATAACAACAAATATTAGAGATAACTGATCATGTGTACCAAGTAAAAATGTCTTTATACATGTGTTAATTATTTAAGATATGCTGGCACATAATAGCTAAAATCAATACAAATATGATAATTTCCTCAGCCAGGGTGCTTAAAGCTCCAGTTTTCGAGGTCTTAATGTGCAAGGAATTAGAGAAGCTCATTACCATCCCCATATACTACCTTTGGTCTACCTATTCTGTTTATTGAACTTTGGGACGGCACATAGAGGCCAATCGTCAATGAAAGGATATTAAAGAAGGGAATTTACAGTCTATTTGATATACAAAAACAGCACCAACCTCCGTTCACGTTCTGCTGAGTGTGCATCCTAACAATAACAACATTTTTAAGAACTTCGGCTAAACTACCTCTTCATTTTCATGTCAACTTCATTACTAAGCATTTTTTCATATTCCCGTTCCAGCTGCACAAAGGAATATTCTACAAGTAAGAACACATAGGGCGCAAAAGCAATTTCTCCAATTCCTAGGAATAATAATCAAATTATAATTAACTGTTACTACCTTTGCTTGATTAAGGGCCAACTTCATCCTCCTGTAATCTTCTTGCGCTTTCTTAGAACGGAACATAGCCTGCACTCGTATTACACTTCTCTCGACACGTTCTTCGGCTTGTTTCCTACCAGTCCGAAAGAATTCCTCCTCTGCATCACTTTGCTGATTCTGATCTCCCGATTCTTCCTCGGTATTAATCCGGAGCCCACGGAAGCCCTTTCTCTTTAAACGCCAACGCAACACTGCTTTCTCAACCACGCCAACTGACCAAATGATTTTACAATATTGTTTCCGTTGTTGAAAGCACCTGAAAGCAGCCTGCATTGTATCAATTGATTTGTTAAAGCTTAGTTGCTGAACTGACGAATAAAGGATCAACTGAAATCAATCTTAATTCACTCGATCAGTATAAAAATGATAAATAAATAACGTGTCTTGCTACAAAATATCGGTAATGATGAAGGCAGTAAGTGTAGCTCTTACTTGAATCTTGATAGCTTGACGGCGCATGTTGAGAAAATCTCTACGAATCTTCCATGTGCGGAATCTATGTTGTATTCGAGCAGCAGCAGCCATCGTTTTCTTTGTCTCAAAATTGCGGAAGGCATGCTGAATCTTCATTGCTGCAACTATTTTGCGCGCTTCAGCTTCTGGGCTGGAAAACTCAACTGCCTCTGTTTGTAACTTTAAGGAATGCTGCCTATATGCTTCTTGTATGCGTGCTGCTGCATCGGCAGCTGTCCGGTAAGCTGCCAGTGTATCTTTCACATAGAGCTGCTCCTCGGTAAGGTTCTCGGAATTTAGTGGATCATCCGTACTAGTTTCCAGTGAGCCGCTGATATTTCCAGCTAAGCTCATGTCATTGAACTGCTCAACTAGAGACTTTTCCGAAAGATAAGCTGCTAAGCCATGATAACCCCTCGTATAAGCAAGATCAGCGGCAGTACATCCACCAGGGTTTTGGTGAGTTGGATCCGTGACCAAGTTTGGCTTTGCCCCAGCTGACAACAAAGTTGCAACCATTTTCTCCCTGAAGACACAATGTTTAAATCAAATATAGAAAAAAATATTTCATTCAGAGTTCCATGACCCTATTTTACTTAAATTCAAGCTACATTCATATAGGTTATTATAATCTCTAGTTATCTACAAACAGAAAGGAACTTGGATGCTGAAACCATGTAAGAAATGGATTCTTAGGCCAATGTTTACATTAGAACTAATGGTGTTGTCATGGACCAAGTCAACCAACTACTTGAAAGGCTTAAAAATCCATTACGTGAAGATATGAATGGTTTTTATATTATATACAAGGGTTTTGTTAACTGGTGCCCCCGGGGCACTGGTTAAGAAACTAAAAGTGGAAAGAAAAGACAAGATTTGTATTGAAAAAAACACTTTTTCAACTTTCAAAAAGTATAATACACTATTTCCAAGGTAATATTTCCTTTTATAATTCCTTAACAAGTGCCCCCGGGGTACTTATTAACATTTCCCTATATATAATACACCCACTTGCACATGAGTCATTTGGACTTGAAGCATGGACAATGCACCGGCTCACTTACCTTGGATTAAAAAAGTTAACATTTTATTAGAAGAAAGAGGCCGGAAAGAATTTAAATTTAGACAAACATGGTCAGCAAGGGTACTCACTGATATCATGTCGTGCGCCTACTATTACATAAACATATGCAATTAGGTAAAGGCATATGAATCATTTTTATATTATATAACTAGCATGTTTGAACAAGCGGGGTGTTTATGTATTATACCTGCCGTAATATGCTGCCCAGTGAAGAGCAGTCCATCCAAATTTATCCCGGAAATCTAGCGATAAGCCTGACCATGAAAATAAAGTAATTGCCCACGTATATTCCAAAATTGCACACAAATGGATGACACTTTGTCCTTGCGCATCGTATTCAGTAATCTTGCATCCTAAAACAATTTTTTCTGAAAGCCATTCCTTTAATCTGTTTTTCAATGCAATTCCAAACAGGGCATCTTTAGCTTGCGAAAATGGAATTTTGTTGTCTAAAGTTGACTTCATTAAGTATTGCCAAGTATTGGAAATAAATGATGTCTTTAAGGAGAATTCCCTTGCCTCCTTTAGTCTACTAAGTGATACTTTACTAGAGATGACATCAAGACTCTGTTGTTTAGCAAAGAGCAAATAAGAAAGCCTCATTTGAAGTTGAAACTCGTCCCAGTTGTTCTTCTCTTCCATAGAAGCTACTGGATCATGCAAAACAGGAGTGCGATACTCAAAAGTAACAACTTGGCTGATAGGGTTATGGCCATCAAAGCTCAAGTAGAGATTCACAAATCCCGGAGAATGCGGTGGTACCCAGCAACGGTAGACCCCATCCTGAACAATTTCTGCAGGAACACTTGCATCACCACATACACACATTAGATTGGACTTTGGGAGGTGCAGATAGTCTGTATTAAAGAGTCCAGTCACTAGGATCTGCACGAAGTAAAGGAACCTAGAAAGTTTAGTGAAAATTGTAAAATAACATGTAGTAAGTAAATTGAAGGCACTGACACTTCAAATTATGATTTATACACCTATGCAGCATTGGCACTTCAAATTGAAGGCATATCCGGTATTCAATATGCGTCGGTGTCTGACACATGTGGGTACATTCAATAATTCAATTTTCTCAAATTATTACCGGTGCTGAATGTGGTGTCCGTGTCAATGCTTCAAAGTTATACACTTTAAGATGTGCATATTCTTCAGAGTTTATATTCCACAGTTTACAGCTTTGGAATTCTACGGTTAAGATTGAATGAAAAGACCGAGAAATCAACTAGTCATAACTGTTAAAAAAGATATAATTGCTACCAAGTAGATACACGAACAAAGGAAAAGGAAACCTTTGATTTCTCTGTGGAAGACACCCACGCAGGGGACACATCGGTAAGATTAAATACTTGTTCTGGAAGGGAAAGTTGCTGATTATCCACTACCAGAGATGAATACGGTTCATTAACGGATGAAACTGAGGATCCAAGAGCAGAATCATCAACTGAACAAGGGGAATCGGACATGATTTGGTTCACCCACATTCCAAAGCTGTCCTGACTTTGCAATCTGTCATTGACCAAAGTGTTTAAGGAATCAACACCACTTGAAGAGATGGGATGGTTCCTCTGCTCATTTTGATATCCTTGATTGCTAATTGTCTGAAGAGTAACACTTTCTGAAAAATTGTATGGAATACTATTGCTCACTGCAATTGGCTGGGTTAAATTATTGAACGTACGAATTTCTGCAGATGCATTGTTGGCTACCTGGTGAGATAATCATACATAGATTACAACAGCAGCTATTACAAATCAAGTATCTCTAGAAAATGGAAGAAAAAAAAAAGAAAAGAAGCAAAGGAAACGTGTATAAATTGAAAAAGAAACAAGCTAATCTTACATTGCTAAAACTGTCATTCAGTAAAATTTGATTTTGTTGATCAAAATAGGGAACTTTTCCTGCAAAATGATAATACAAAATTATAATAACTATGGTGCTTTTCAGACATGTAACTGGTAGTGTTAAAGCATAATCAATCACCATTTACCTCCATTAGGCACAGCAGAGGTGTTAAGATCGTTTGCTACGACTAGGTCGTCCCATTCAAGTGTATTAAGCTCGTGAAGCCTCAGTTCATGGCTTTTGACTGTTATATTTTCATTAATCTCTGTCCATTTCCAAAACATAACGGATGAAAATATATACTGTGTCCAGTAAATCCAACAATGTTGCCATATTTTTTTAAAAAGTCAGGCTGTCAACACTTTTTTTCATATAATCAAGGCATCAACAATTTGACCATATATGTATATCACCATGTGAGCCAAAAACGAAACTCTTATCTTACATAAGGCACATATGGCACATTGTATTTTTTTTATAACATTTTTATTAAAATATAATTGTACTGATAGAAGATCCCACGGGACAGAGAGTAGGGGAAGACTCCCAGCTCCCATCCCACCCCATTGACATCTCTACTTCCAGTAGTATGATTTGTAAGTAGAAAGCTGCAATATTTATAAAAATTATTACTCACCACCAGCATATGCAGTTTTGGTCCCTGAATCTATTTCTTCTGACAAAATCCATGGTGCAGATGGGTCAGAGGCAGTAGTAGAGTTTGAATTTACGGGAGTGATGGGAGAACCCTGAAACTGTATCATGAGCTACAAGTCAAAGAAAGTTATAAAGCCATGTTTTGTTCATTCTCATATCAAACTTTAAAGCATAAATATCCCTTCAAGCATGGATTTACATATGATTATAACTATGGATTTTAAGTGTCTTGCACAAATAGAAACTACATAACATCCTAGCACTGATGAAATAGGTAGGCATCATTCCAAAAGTATGTTTTATGTTTATAGAGAAAACAGAAGAGCTATATTTTTCAAATTTCCAAAAGAAGACTGGACGGTGAAATTGGCACAGCTTTCAACATAATGAAACAATGAGTGGGATATACATAATTATACATCCTTTTTTAATATTGTAGCAAGAAACAACCTTCACTTCTTTAAAAGAGCTAAGTTGTATTGGCACTTCAAAAAAATTCAGGTTTTTGATAATGGCGTGCACATAAAACTAAACTTAGCAGTCTTAATGCAAATTAATAACCGCAATGAACTAATGGTGGTTGTGTCAACATTTCGAAATAGGTTGAATACAATTCCCTAGAAGAACTTATAGGATAAAAAAAAAATAGCAACGATCACAAGTTTTATATATAATAGCCTGTGGCAAAAGTAAAATTAGCTTAAGCATCTCAATTTCTCAAAGGCCCTCTCATTTGACATATTCATATACAACTATAAGCTCATAAATACTTTTCGTAATGTAGACTTATTTTAATTGAGAAACTATCATCAACACATGAAATAAGACAAACTTGAAACCTAAAATAGAATGGTTATTCCACTTGTAGTACTATTCAACTGTTAAAGCTCATATCAATCATCATATCTGTTAAGCCTACAGATTCATTGTTGGACTTGGATTCTACCTTCACATGCAAGTAATGGTAAATGGAGCTATACAAGCTGCTTCTTAACACCCAAAAACAAAAGAGACTGCACACTACACACGGACAACAAATAAAATCTCCAACCAGACCAATCGAAAAGACATTTTTGCTGCAAGGAAATTTTTTATGGAGTTGATCGTGGTGTGGTCGAGACATGTTCAAACGGCTAAACCTACATTATATACCCAAGGATCAGTGAATTTCAAACTGACCAATGGCAGTATACATATATGGTCCTTATTTCAGCTAAAACAATACACATGTGGCACAGATAAATTATGATTTGTGTTGTGAGGCGAAATTAAGCTTTTTGTAAGGAATAAAAATAGTGCAAGTGATTTATACAGACCTCTTGTGTTTCACGGTAATGAACAAGGACGATGTGTTCCAGGCTCCTGAAAAGATACAAGAATTATAATCTCTTACCAATACATACAAGAATTTGAGAAGTACGGTTACTACAACATCAAAATTATTCAAAAATATAGTTAACGGTTGGTTTACATACTTGTCAAGCAGCCAATAACATCTACGAACAAAATTTGGGTTATCCAGACCATGTGCATAATATACATGGATCCTTTCTTCATTACCAACCTAATTGGTGGAGAAAAGAAAGATAAAAAATCAGATACGATATTAATCACTCGATCTATAACCAGAACCAATAATAACAATAACACAAATGTAAACATCCACAAAAATGAAAATCCTCACTTTTAAGTGCTCATGAGCTTCTTTAACAGTTTTTCCATCCTTTTTCTTTTTCCAGTTGTGCCCATCTTTTCGAAAGTTCCGAAGCATCTTGCGGTCAAACAATACAATAGTACCACCTGTTTATACACAAAAAAGTAGCAGTAATAATAAGATAGCATTGTCATTGGAGATTTGACATCATCTAACTGTTTATAGAAAAAACTTATTACTTCGATGCAAAATAACAAATAAAAAATCTATAATACTGTCCAAAACAAGCTACGAATCACAAAATGCTCTGGTTCATAATTCTAATGGGCTACTTTCTATTATCTGCAGGTAAGCTGCATTATGGAAATTAAGAAATAGAGAATAAAAAGACAAAAACAAATACGATTAGAGGACAAACAGTCTACGAGAAAATGAATGGTAGGGAAGAATAAAAACGGTGCATTTCTTCTTCACAAACATCAGGATACTATTAATAGCAACAGATAATTACTTTTAGGCAAATTCATTGGCTTGACATTGATGGTAAAATACTTGTGATTAGAAAGCATGGCATGAATTTCATTGGGACGAAGCCATCTTGTTCTTGCTTCCTCCATAATGCTCGCAACATCCAGGTCTGAGGCATATAAAATAAAAAGTTCAAAACAAGTAAACGGGGCTGATTTAATATTGATTAATGACAGGGTAATAAGTAATACATGTAAGATTTGCAGTGCAAGAAGGAAAAGGGAACAACATACTTCGAACCCGATACAAAACACATGAATTTCTACACCATTCTACCATATTGAATGTAAATTTAGACAGAGCCACTTACTCGTATTCCAATACTTAAATTTTTTTTCTACCAGATTCATATTCATATGCCCTAGAAAAATTAAAATGAACGCAATATTGCACTTTCCATATGATTTAATTATTGGATCAACCCACAAAATGTTGGGACATTGTGTTTGACAATCTTTTTTTAGTATCAACCATCGAGTTCTCATGGGAAGCGAACTCTACTAATCCAGAGTTGGGATGGGAGAGGATTGTTCCGGCCAAGACTCAAAATTGTGTATGAGAATCTATTATCTATCTAGTAATATTGAAATCATTGATATACTTTGCACTAATTACTGTATCTTTATATCCATTAAAATTGAAACTGGAAAAGACGTTTGAAGCTAGAGTGAAATAGGAAGCTTACCTTGCAATGTGTGGAATCCATGTATCTCTGATCCAACAAGTTGACCCGGTAAGTTATTTGCCATCATCATCATCGCATAAACCTCTGAAGATTATGATCAACGTTATGCTATACCCCAAAAAAGATGAAGAAAATATGAAAAGGGTGGTGAGAGATAACAGAAAAGATGAAGAATTTACATGATTATAGAGAAAGGTCTGCTCAGTTCGGATTGATTGGAAGAAACTGAGAAATATGATCGCGTCGTCGTCGTCGTCGTCGTCGTCGTAGCTATCTCGATCACAGTACTCCTTTCTCTTCTTCTATTGTCTTTGTCTTATCTGACACTATCGCTAATTTAGCTAAATTAAATATAAATATATTTACAATTATGTCTTCATTCTTCAATTATTTATTTTAATAACAAACTAGAGTTCCGATTGTCTTTCTAACGAGAGATGTTTGTGAATCAGATCGATTTTAAATTACGCAAGTTTCGATTTCAATTTTTTTTTATTTAAAAAGAAGCAATTCTAGGAGGTTTACGATGCGATTTGGATTTTTGTTTTGAGACAACAAATCATATATCTATTTTTTTTTTACAAATCATATATCTAAAGATAAGATCATACACGTTCCTATTTGCTTTAAGGCTTAAATGCACTTTTGGTTCCCTGCCGTCGTTGCGATTTTGGCACCCTAACAAAAAAAATGCAATTTTGACCCCCTAATTTTGCCATGTTTAGGAAAATATGCTCTTTTGACCCCTTATCTTTACAAAAAAGTTGCAATTTTGGCCCCTTTTTTGGGACACGTGGCGGCTTTTCAGTATAGTTGCGAAAATTAGAGGGTCAAAATTGCATTTTTTTTATTAGGGGGCCAAAATTGCTACGACGGCAAACATAGGGGGCCAAAAGTGTATTTAAGCCTTGTTTTAAATGATTAATTTTATAAAAGCTTATCCTATAAAATATTGTATAATAATTTGGAATGGTTTTGAATATTCAGATAACAGTTTTTAAAAAAGAACTGGTAATTTTATTTTTTTAAAAAACCAAATTAATCAATCGAAATTGGCATCAAGTAAAATAAAATCTAAGACTTTGAAAATAACATACTCGAGTTTTCCAAATCAACACTACTAGACCAACCTAAATAGATTAAAAATATAATATAAATGAGCAGTATTATCCCTTAAAAAATAAGTAGTATTAAAAACCAATAAAGAATACTGAAAGAAAAAAAACTGAAGTATTCAGGTGTATGTATGCAGTTTACTTTAGTTTAGTTCAATTTTAAAAAAGGAATTTAAAGTGATTACGACACCAAACGTTATTACTCTTGCACTTTTTTCTTCTTTCCAAATTAAAAATTTGACATTTTTTTTTATTATAGATCAATGAATTGGTTCACATAAAATATTATTCTTAACATTCGACATGGAAGGACTTGAACACTAGGTCTGCCAAGAGAAATAAGTATATTAGGAACATGCGAGGTGTAGGTAGCCTCAGTGGAGTTCTAGAACTTAAGTTTTTTTTCTTCTTCTTTATACACAATTTTTTATATACGTGTGTCAAAATTGCACATGAATGAAAGACAACAGATAACAATCTGTGTCGTTAAGTTTTTTTTTATGACAAAAATTAAGTGCCTTGTCCACTAGTCAAAACCAATAAAATTGAGGAATTTTATTACTTGTTGGATTTTGATAATTGTTTTGTTGTTGATCGGGAAGGAAGGGGAAGTGCTTTGGTATTGTTTCAGAGTAAGTCCTTTAAATATCGACTTTTGAGTTATTCTCAAAATCACATTGTTGTAGAAGTTGGCGATATTAGTCAAGGTGGGTGGAGATTTACTTGTTATTGTGACTACTAAGGTGGTAGCAAGACGTGTGATGCTAGGAATTTTATCATACAAATGTCTTAGCTTTTTGATAGTCTTTGGTGTACAATGGATGATTTTGACGATATTATGGATGCAAATGGAAAATGAGGTTCAGTGTCCCTTGTGGCTAATAAATAGGTTTTAACATGTTGTTTTGGATGTTGGTTTATCAAACATCCACACGAACGGGGTACGATTTCATCTGGTTGAAGAGCCTAGGCACACATGTTATCGAGGAAAAACTTGATCGCGCATTGACTAATGAAACATGGTTTCATTTATTCCTTAGAGATAAGCTTGAACATTTGGTGGCTCCAACATCAGATAATTATCTTATTTAGCTTGACTGCGACCCAATTACTTGACTTTGTCTGACACGTCGCAAGTTCAAATTTGAGAACGAGTAGTGTATGGAACATGGTTTTGATGTTCTTAATCTTATGCATGATTATTGTCAAACAAAACAACCAAATGATCACTCCAAGACAAACAAGGCGGGCTAAAGATTTACATATGTCCGTTCTTGATCTCTTTCATTCTTATAACTCCAACTAGTGAATGAATTGTTAGCGGTCTTTAATTACATAATAATAATCATTCACCTGCTTATTTATATCCTAAAAATATAAATATGACTCATGTTTTAGTGTAAAGATACATTTGTGAAAAGAATAATACACAAACTCTCTCATCTTCTTCATCTTTGTTTTTGTCCTTTTGATTAATTCCATAACAAAACCATAATTATTTTTTAGAAAGTAATATAAAATACAAAAAATTGAATACAAAATAGGGATGACGCAATAATCGGTGTGGATGCTGAAAAGTAAGAGTATAAAATAAAGACAGAACAATTGGTCGTACACACAGACAGACGGAAGAGCAGTGGCGATGGGTATGAAAAAGGACATAGACGACCTTCCAAAGAACGCGGCAAACTACACATCCTTAACACCTTTATGGTTCTTAGAAAGAGCAGCTCAGGTTCATCCAACCAGAAAATCAATCATCCATGGATCCTTTCACTACACGTGGCATCAGACTTATCAACGCTGCCGTCGTTTCGCCTCCGCTCTTTCTAACCACTCCATCGGTCTCGGAAACACCGTAAGAACTTTGAAACGCTGATCATGTACTTTCTTAAGACATAGACAGTTTTTATTTCAATTATTATTTTCATCCTCTAAATTTACACTTTTTTTTTTTTTTTTTGATAAAAAACTTCTTGCGGTTTTAATTTTAAAAAACATTTTTATGTATCATATAACATGACAAAAAAATAGTTTTGAACTATTCTCTAATCTAATCATGTGTTTAGTTTTTTGAAGAAGCCAAATTAGCCCACTCAAATTTGGCACCGGGAGAATCAGACCTGAGACCTTGAGAGGAGCACACTCCAAGGTCTCAAGTCAACACCACCAGGCCAACTCAAGCGGGCTTAATCATGCTTCACTCTAATTCAGTTTTTAAAGTACTATCTTGTAATGTAATTTTCTTATGCTACTTCACTCATAACAGGTAGCTGTTATTGCACCAAATATTCCAGCTCTCTATGAAGCTCATTTTGGGATCCCAATGGCAGGGGCAGTGATAAACCCTGTGAATATTAGGCTAAATGCATTCACAATAGCTTTTCTTCTTGGACATTGCACTGCATCAGTTGTAATTGTGGATCAAGAGTTCTTTTCATTGGCAGAAGAAGCATTGAAAATATGGTCTGACAAAGCCAAAACATTCAAGCCTCCGATTTTAATTGTCATCGGCGATGAGAACTGTGACCCTAATTCACTTAAATATGCGTTGAGCAAAGGAGCCATTGAATATGAGGACTTTCTTCGAAGCGGTGATCCTGAATACGATTGGAAACCACCAGAGGATGAGTGGCAGAGCATTGCTTTGGGTTACACGTCTGGGACCACTGCTAGTCCGAAAGGTGTGGTTTTGCATCACCGTGGAGCGTATCTTATGTCTCTTAGTGGTGCACTTATTTGGGGAATGAATGAAGGAGCTGTATATCTTTGGACTCTACCCATGTTTCATTGCAATGGTTGGTGCTATACTTGGACACTTGCAGCTCTCTTTGGCACAAACATATGCCTCCGCCAGGTAAAACTAATGTCTGATGGGATTGGTTTCTTTTCCTATGCGTTTATTTGAACGCTTTAAACAAATAGTTGTTGACTTGTTATGCTTATCCACGGCGTAGCAAAATTTGATCAAACTACTATTGATTCATGATGCATGATTTAATACAAAGTGTTGTTAAATAGTTGTTGTAGCGTAGTAGAATTTGAAATGTGATATTGATTCGAACAAATCGCTATTTTCTGGGATGTGATTGACAACATTGATACCTAATGCATTGATTAATATAATATTCTGTATAAGTCTTGTTGATGATTTGTAATATTAGCTTCAAGATTGATGCTATCATTAATGCTAATGCAATTTCTTGAATGTCTCTCATGAACAAATGATTGGGGTCCGTTTTAAGACAAATTGTAGCACGATTCAAACATACACTTATGATACTTTTGACCAGGATTAATCCTGTCATCTTTAGGCAGTTTGTTGTTGGTTAACTAGCAATAACATGCTCTTTTGTTAACTAATATTGTTGTCTACTTTGTTGAGAGTTGTTTTCTTTAATAACTAGTTTGCTTATATCTACCCTCAATCAAATTTTCTTGATGTTTTTATGCAGGTATCAGCAAAAGCAGTATATGAAGCCATTGCTAAGTACAAAGTGACTCATTTTTGTGCAGCACCAGTGGTGCTTAACTCAATAATTAATGCTCCGTCTGAGGAAACCATACTTCCTCTACCTCATGTTGTACATGTGAATACTGCTGGTGCTGCTCCTCCTCCTTCTGTTATTTCCGGCATGTCTGAACGAGGATTTCGTGTCACACACACTTATGGTCTTTCAGAAACCTATGGCCCGTCCGTCTATTGTGCCTGGAAACCAGAGTGGGACTCACTTCCACCAGAATCCCGTTCCCGGCTCCATGCAAGACAAGGGGTTAAGTACATTGCCTTGGAAGGCTTGGATGTTGTGAACACAAAAACTATGCAACCTGTACCTGCTGATGGTAAAACTGTTGGCGAAATCGTGATGCGTGGTAATGCTGTCATGAAAGGCTACTTAAAGAACCCTAAAGCTAACGAAGAGAGCTTTGCAAATGGATGGTATCATTCTGGTGATCTTGCGGTCAAGCATCCAGATGGATATATAGAAATTAAAGACAGATCAAAGGACATCATCATCTCAGGTGCTGAAAATATCAGCAGTGTAGAGGTAGAGAATGTTCTGTACTCGCATCCTGCAATACTTGAGACATCCGTGGTCGCTAGACCAGATGAGAAATGGGGTGAGTCTCCGTGTGCGTTTGTGACATTAAAGCCAGGAGTGGATAGTAGTAACGAACAGCGTCTAGTCGAGGATATACTGAAGTTCTGTAGGGCTAAGATGCCGACTTACTGGGTACCGAAATCGGTTGTCTTTGGACTGTTACCTAAGACAGCTACTGGGAAGGTACAGAAACATCTGCTGAGGGCTAAGGCAAAGGAGATGGGGCCTCTCAAGATGAGCAAGTTGTAATCATATTAGAGTGATAATGTCGATAAAAGCTACTTATTCTTGCTGGTATGTGATGTGCTATTAGAATTGTAATAATCAGTAAGAATTGTTATTCTATAGTAATAAAAGCTTTTAGCTGTTCTTAAAAGCAGCTCAACGTTTTTATCCCATTATGCAATTTGGATACGTACCTTTCAGTTCACAGTAATATATTTCAGAAAATACTCCTTGATTGATACAAAAACTTTTTAATGAGTTGTAAAAATTGTTATGAATATTTGAATGTAGAATAAAAAAAGGCGTGCCATTGTTTGTCTTTAAAATATTATTTTTTTATATGGGATTTTTCATAATTAGGTATTTAGGTTCAAGGAGGGTTGTCTTAAACCCTTATCATGAGTAATAGAAAAAGTTCACCCCATTCTTATCTATTACGTGGGTTTTAAAAAATGAAAAGGTTACTGGTCAACTATATGGATAAAATAGAAGATTAACTTGTCTCTGAGTTCTAAATTTCCATTGTTGATAAGTGTAGTTCTCCTTTTTATTTCACTGTGTATAAGCCTCAAGAAACAAATGAACTAACAAAAACTAAAATAATGGGCTAAAACTCCATCAATATCCAAATCAACATTCAAAAGAAAGGAATGGGCATTATTAACTCTTGTTAGGTGAAAAACACTTTAACAAAACATAAAGCAGATAGAAACAAACGATATTATTACAAGAGAGAGATAGAAACAATAATGTAGTTCAATGTTCGTAGAAGATGGGTATGAGATTCATCTCCCTCAGCTTCATCACCCAGAATTTCACACTATTAAACGTCTCAGCATACTCAAAAAACTCATAATTTTTACTCTTATTCATACTAGATACAAGTTGAAACTCAAATCGAAAAACTGGCACCAAGGCTTCAAAACAAGCAATTTCCTCCAATTTGGTCTTATGAAGTCCATACTCCTCCACAATTTGATCCCAAACCTCACCCTTATCACGCATAAACTGCACCAAATCAAACTCTTCCTTTTCATCCAACTCCACAAACTTAACAGCAAAAGTCTTACAAAGCACCTTCCACATACTCTTCCATGTGAAAACGTCACCATTTGTGCAATTAAACGCCTGGTTCTTAGCCTTCTTTGTAACTGCAGCCCACACATGTTGCTTTGCCAGCACACGAGCATCCGTCATATCACAGAAATGCTCCCAAGTGTACCTATTTCCTGGATAACGAAACGGTAATCCTACCTGGCGACATATGGCAGCGTATGTCGCTAGTACCATCAGCGTGTTGTATGCACTTCTTGGCGAAGCACCTATTATGATAGATGAACGATGTATTGAGTATGTAATCGAAGGTGCATAGGATTTAACGAGATCCTCAAGCGCGTAATAGAAATTTGGATAAGAGAGTCGAGGCATATTCTCTTCGAAAGGTGGTTCGTGGCAGATAAGTTTGGTCGACTGAACCGGGTCATGCACTGGACCCAAGTAATGTCTGGTTCCTGTTTGCACTGTTATATGGGTGAGAGGCGAAGACGGATAAGATTTGAGGACGGCGAGAACGTTAAGAAGCATGGATTTGTTAACGGTGATTTTAACTTCTTCGTCTGCTACAAGCTGGAATGTGACCCAAAATAGGTGGGTGACTTCGTTAGCTATAGGTAATAGCTTGGCGCGTGTGTCAGCTGAGTTAACTGCGTCGAAGGTTATGAAGCTGTCGAGGATGGAAGAAGGGAACCATTCGTCGGGGGAATGGCGAGCTGCGCCGTAAACTTTCCATGGACCTCCGAGACAATCAGGCTGCTTCAAGGCTTTGGCTAAGCTTAGGCCAGCCATTCCCGTTACTCCAACTACTAGTGCTACGGGACTTTGATGCGCCATATATCACAGTCACGGTAAATTAATGGAACCTTTGATGGCAGTGTATTGACTGGTGTGACTAGTGATGTTACACTACAATTAATTATATCTAGAAAAAGAAGCATGTGAATTGATATACTAATGGATAAGCTTTGATGTTTCTTTATATAGAAAAGCTCTGGGAGTTTCTTTCACTGTTGACATTGTCGTAACATGGCCACATGTTTCTTACCAACCGAGCATAGCCATATGAGAACAATTTATGCCCTAAAGTGTGCATCAATGTGTAGAAAGAATTTTTAATATTGAAACCAAGCAAAGCAGTGTTGGCAGCGAAGTGTTGTTTTATCTAGAGAGAAGGAACGAAACGCTACAGCTACTTACTAATTTACTACGATGATCGAATTTTCTCTGCATTTTTACTTTCTTTCCTTTGTTTATATTTCAAATTTCGAATGCATGTTTCTTGTTTCAAAAATTAAGATGTGTGACTTTGAACCTATCAACTAAGAATTCAACAAGGATCTAAATTTTGTCATAGATTGATCATCGAGCTTATTTGTTGGAGTGATAAAATTTGATGTCAACAATTTGTTGATGACATAAATATTATGAGAAGTCCCGAAAAGCTTTTGAAAGTTAGGAGGGTGTATTGAATTAAGATTTTAGGGGATTTTAAAAGACTTATTTATTATAAAAAAGTCTTGTGGTATTTCATTAAGACTCTTTTCAATTTTAAAAAAATCTTGTGGTATTCGATCAAGACTCTTTGTCATTTAAAAAAAGTCTTGTGGTATTCAATCAATACTCTTCATCACTTACAAAGAGTCTTGCGGTATTCAAAATCATTCAAATTTCTAAAGATTGTTTAATAAATTGGATTTTAAGGGATTTTCTAGTGAAATTTTAGCATAAAAAAGTCTCTCATAAAAACATGAGATTTCTTATGATTGTTTTTCTTTTAAGATTTTTTTTATCTCTCTCCTCTATTCATCTCTCTCTATCTCTCTCTCTTTCTTCTATCTCTCTCCCCTCCCTCCCTCTCTCTCCTCTCTCTCTCTCCCCTCTCTCTATCTCTCCCTCCTTTCTCTAATATTCTCGTTAAAAAAAAAAGTTTGTATTGAGAATATTGTAAAAGGTTATAATCATTTCTTTCCAATGAATACTTAAAATTCATAAAATCTTTTGAAACCTTATAAAATCCATAAAATCTTTACAAATCTTATGATGTAAATCCGTTGAAATCCATTAAAATCATGAAAGTCATTAAAATCATGCAAAGTCTTTAAAAATGCTTAAGACTTTTTTAAACAAAATTTGTCCTTTAAAATCCTAATCTAATACACCCCCTTAATGTCTTAGAGAAAATAAACTGAGATAAAATACGTAGAATAGGTAAAGACTTATTTTAAATATATATGGATATATCACATTTGTTGTTAACGCCAATGATTGTAAAGTGAGAATAGGTGAACAATGATTGTTGAGAACTTGAGAAAAAGAGGAAGAACTAATTTGTCATGAAGTATTATATTCTAGCTCGGTTGGATACAATAATATATTTTTCTAATTATACATGCTATAGTAAATTATTATTATTTGTGAGATTATTTTCAAGCATGTTTTTTTATTTTATTTATATATGCAGGCTATTTGTCTAATTCTCATAATGATAAATAAAAACAAGCTATTTGTTTATATGAGGTTGTAAAACCCTTTCATGGAGACTCATGTAATACACCATAACAACAGTGCCTTCAAATTGTGGGAAAGTTTCAGATTAGGGAATTAAAAAAATGTGTTTGGTTGAGGTGAACTATTTAACACATACAATAGACTTGCACGCAACAACCATTTATAAAGATAATTATGTATGTATTGTTCAATTAAAAGAGGAATATATTAAAGAAGATCGAACAAAAACAAATTTCTCTAAAAAAAGATTCACGCATAATCTTGTTGGACTAAGACACTTGTTCTTCCTCCTGGTTACTTTTACCCTATATACACTACAAAATATAATGATATCATTGGAAAAAATGGTTTTGATTCATTGGTCAAGTACAATGACCAAGGACAGCGGTTCGGGTTTCATGGCTACTGGGACGGGCCATACCAGGCGGTCATGTATACAGAGTCTTTGCTTTCACTCCCTAACAATGATCAAGTTTAAGAACTTGAAGAATGAGGTTTTGAAATATTCTCCTTCACCATTTTCTTGAAATTATGAACTCTTGGGTGGCTGCATTTGTATGTTAGTATGTGTTCGACTGCATTTGTAACATGAGCTGTGGAATAATTTAACAAAACTGAAAGTTTTGATACTATTCAATGAGTAAAGCTAACCAAAACAACACACACACGCTACTTTTTTTGTTAAAATGTAACGCATCTGCATGTCCTTTTCTCTGCTTATGTTTGCAACGTGGTATATCTATAAGAAATGCTACTAGGAAGCATTCTTTTAAAGCATAAACTTCTATAGTTGGGTGTATAATGTATACTTTTATACTACTAGAGAAAACAGTGAGTGACCTTTATACCTATGTTTGGGTTGATTTGTCATATTTTATTTTTCTATCCCTTTATTCTACTAATTCCTAACTTGTTACATCCCTTTCTTTTGTCACTTCCTCTGATTTGATACTCTGATGAATGCGAATGATCCATTATCAGTCATCTTACATGTGTTGTGCACCCATCTTAGTTTAACCACTACACAAACAAAATCATGTATTACCTTCTTGTAGCTTACACTAGAAGTCTAGAACACTAACAATTTTCTCACACCACAACTAACTGATCAGTTTAATTTATATAAATTCTGATAAGGTTCGTGATAGCAGTGTGTTAGACACTGCAGAGGTAGAAGTTATGACTTATGACTCATGAGCAGGGCTGAATAGGCATCCTTCTGCATGGATGAGGGACTGTTTCATACTAGATAAGAATTAGCATAATAAGAAAGAAGCATCTGTTCGGAATATGCTCATTACAAATATCGACAGTTTTGTTTGTGTGATTTGCTGTTATTTATGCATTTGTAACTGGATAGAGTTCTAAATGTATGTTGTTGTCACCGCCAGAAATTGTTTTATATGATAATAAGGTAAATTAGTCTGATGAGTTTATGCATATTGAAGGAAAAAGGTTTTGTTCTCTAATTTCAGTGGACTCTATTAACTTTGGCCCTTGCCATTTCTCTGTTTCAAACCAGGAAAATTTCAAAATCTCAACTATGTCCTTTACTCTCTTTATATCCAGTCTTGATAGGATTTCTTTTCAGAATTATTAGCACCAGTTTGGTCAGTACCAAACATGCTAGGAGAGTTCGAACTTGAGTTCATATGTTTTATTTGTTTACTATGTTTACAGTTTTCAATTCTTGTGAGAAGTAAAAGTTAGTTTATAAATATAAAATTGATTTTGATTATTATTTGATATATTTGATGTTCTTGAGATTTCAACTCAAGTTAGGATTTGATGTTTCCATTTCCGTGTAGAGAAAATAGTTTTTGTGTAAACTCAGTTTTCAACTCCCTTTTGCCTATTTTGTAATCAACCATAATTATATTTTTTTAACATTTAAATCTTTTAATTTTATAAAAAGTTACACTTGAATAGAAGACACACGGGCAACAAGCTGCACCACTAGACTTTTTTGGATGGCAAAATCAAGCCTCGTAAACTCAACATTCATGGACCTAGGAGACATGACATTGTTATGCATGACCTTTTAAACTATATGTAGAAGGTCATCAACCTCAGGTGTTACGAAACCAAAAAGGTCAAAAGCAAATGATATAAATCACTTTTAACTTGCATCGATTTTACAAAATCAACTTCTTTCATTGTATTTTTTCTATTTAACTATTCATTGTATGTTTAATATAATGTACTATTCAATTAAATATTACACACTATTTGTTTGATCTTTTATAATTCCTTCATATACATTTTGATCTACTTGTTGATTGATTCTTATTGTTACATCGATGCTAACGGTACAAGGGTGAGATTAACGAAATCACGACGACACAATGAATTTGTTGAAGCTGCAAAATGTAATATTTTGCTAAAATCATGGAGTACATTGTGATATTGTCCAACTCACCGAGAAATGTAGCTTTTGCTAAAATCACCAGGTCCTTTATTGGCATAGTTTGGATTACTTATATTTGAAAGTTATGTTTTTGCTATAAGAACTCCAAAACATGACTTACATAAATGGACAGACATCTTTATGTAGTTAGGTTCACACAAGTTTTAGTTATATGCATCAATTTTGTTGTTTAATTTATATCATCAATCTACTGTAAACATGTTGTGACTTTTTGCATGAGTTACTTTTTCTTTCACAAATTGTTTTTAGGAGGATTTGGGAACAGGGTACCTTGTCTGCCCTCTAGGCTCTCCTGAGAAAAATGGTGTGGACAAAGACGAAGGTGAGGAAGATGTAGGCGACAATGAGAAGGCAGTGGTTCCACTAGATCACCCTTGGTCCATTCTTTGCTGCTATATGTCAACAGAGTTACTAGTCAACTATCAACTTTATGTCAACATATCCCCATTTGTCCTTTAAACACATTCCAGAGAAGTCATACTCTGGAAAATTGTAACAGAGATTAAACGATTGACTGAACAATTGTTAGAATAAATTAATGGAAATGATCAGGAAATAAGGAGCATAATCTCCTCCCTTTTTGATAAAGTTTTTTTCCACCTCTTGGAATAACAAGCATTGGAAATATTTAATGTTAATTTGACATAAAACTGTCTGAAAAATTTGGGAGGCGAGAAATGGTATTATCCCGTGGAGGCGACTTCTTGTTAAGGTGGTGGGTGACATGTTTGTATTGTTCAAATCATTTTTGTAATTTGGTGAGTCGAATACCCAATATACTTTTGTATAATTGATGAGTCAAATCTGAATTGTGCGTCTCTCATATTGATATGTAATAATATTCATTTTCTTAGCACACTTGAATTACATGTATTAACAAAAAATAGTAATACTAGTACCCCAGTCGAAGATCAAATCATCTAATTTATGGATTATAAGAAAAAGAGAAATGTTAACGAGTGTTCTAAATGCACTCTTTAACAACCTTAATTAGTAAGTTTTTATAGAAATCAATGAATTGAATGCATTGAGAATTGAACAATTTAACATTTTCGATAAATATTTTTTTAATTAAGAGTCTTTAGGCCACTCAATAGCAAGATCATTGTTATTAACATTTTTTACATTAGCCTCAAATAAACACTTTTTTTTTTCCTTCAAAGAAAATAAAACTTTTTACACTGCACGAAAGGAAATAATAAAACAAACAATATTATTTGACGAAATTAAAGAAGATAAAAATTACGATAATGCAATTAGTGTTGGTAGGAGGGGATAAGTTTCATCTCCCTCAGCTTAGCCACCCAGAGTTTGATACTCTTAAACGTATCAGCATACTCCAAAAACCCATAATCTTTACTCTTGTTCATACTAGATACATGTTGAAACTCAAACCGTACAACTGGCACCATGGCTTCAAAGCAAGCAATTTCCTTCAACTTGGTCTTAAGAAGCCCATATTTCTGTACAATCAAGTCCCAAACCTCACCCTTGTCACGCATCAACTCAACGATATCAAACTCTTCCTTATCATCCAGCTCAACAAACTCAACATCAAAAACCTCACTAAGCAACATCCACATACTCTTCCAAGTGAAAATGTCGCCGTTTGTACAATTAAATGCTTGGTTCTTAGCATTCTTTGTAACCGCAGCCCACACATGTTGCTTTGCGAGCACACCTGCATCTGACATATCACAAAAATGCTCCCAAGTGTATCTATTTCCTGGATACCGAAACGGTAACCCTACATGACGACATATGGCAGCATATGTCCCTAGCATCATCAACGCGTTGATTGCACTTCTTGAAGACGCACCTATTATGAGAGAGGATCGATGTATTGAGTATGTAATCGAAGGTGTGTACGATGCAACGAGATCCTCAAGTGTGTAGTAGAAATTTGGGTAAGGGAGTCGAGGCATATTCTCGTTAAAAGGTGGTTCGTGGCATATAATAAGTTGGTTAGACCGGACCGGGTCATGTATGGGACCCAAGTAATGTTTAGTTCCGGTTTGGACCGTTATATGGGTGAGAGGAGAAGAAGGAGAAGATTTGAGAACGGTGACAACGTTAAGGAGCATGGATTTGTTAACGGTGATGTTAACTTGTTCATCAGCTACAAACTGGAACGTGACCCAGAAGAGGTGGGTGACTTCATTGGCTAGAGGTAATAGCTTGGTACGTGTGTCGGCTGAGTTAACTGCGTCAAAGGCTATGAAGCCGTCAAGGATGGAAGAAGGGAACCATTCGTCCGGGGAACGGCGAGCACAGCCGTAAACTTTCCATGGGCCACCAAGACAACCAGGCTGCTTCAAGGCTTCGGCTAGGCTTAGTCCAACCATTCCCGTTACTCCGACAACTAGTGCTATCGGACTTTGACGCTCCATGCTATGATGGAAACTTGGTGGGGATGTCATTTATATAAAAAGTTTCTCTTTGCTTCTTCAAAATTAAAGCTATTAGTGTCGTGTATTGACCGATGAATGCTAAACTACTACTAATTATTAATTATTAAGTTTGGGGATGGAATCTAGATGTTTGTTTCTTTATATCGGAAATCATAGATTATTAGTCCGCTGGCGCGCAAGTTGCATGAGATAGATACTTGTCAACTGAGAACGTGAAGTATCATGCATCATCCAGGGGAAGCCGCGTATTATTCTGGTGTAAAGTTGTTAAATATGCCAACTTTTTTTTCTTCTTCTTCTTCTTGCATATTGTAATATATTAGAAAAGGAAAAAAAATGGTGTATTTGTTTATGTGTTTTTTGTATGGTTTTAAATTAGCAATAATTTCTTCAAATTCGTAATTTTTCAAATTTTATTATAATAAAAGAATTTACTTTTGGTTAAGAATTACGCAATAAGCACATAAGTTTTGTTCTATAGAAAATTCCAATACTTACCATGAATTCTCTTCATTTTAGATTTTTTTAGTAGAGTAACGAAATTCACCAACACGGATTAATTGGTTGTGTTTAAGAGAAAGAGCTAGACTTCAACACATATTAACTAATTATATTCGAGCCTAAAAAAAAATAACTCTTTTAAATTTCAAAAACACAATTGTAGACAATTATTATTAAATCAGTAAAAGAAAGAACTAGCCTAAATTTTATCATTTTGTGTCTGTCTATCAGAAATTACATCCCAAAACAGTTCTACATCTTGACCAAGAGGACGAAGAGGGAAATATAGAAAAGAAAGAAAGAATGAAATAGCTCCTTTACTATTCAATAGTATATCATATCATATATATTCAATTTTCAACATGTATACTCTTCTTTGAAAATTCTATTCTCATGGCCTGCCTCAAGAAACCATTGCTGAATTCATCTGAACTTCAAAGAACTCTTCAACACACTCTCTTACGTCCAAGAACTCACATTTTAACAGTTCCTTTTTTCCTTCTCTCTCTGTTTCTCCTCTCAGTATCATACACTACATACTCTACCCGTTACAGTTACACCAGTACCATTCCTTCTCTTCGTTTTCCACTTTCTTTCAAACGTGTATTGGCAAATGCACCATTCACTTCTTACATAGTTTCAGAAGCACAGAGCAACACATTCTCTTCTGTTACCGCAGCGGAAAGAACACCAGGAAATCCAACAAAGACAGACTCACAAGACCTAAATTCTTGTGATATCTTTGATGGCTCTTGGATTCAAGATGATTCTCATGAACCTGTTTATCAACATGGTTCGTGTCCTTTTCTTGATGATACTTTTAACTGTTTCAAGAATGGACGTTCAGATTTTGAGTTTCTTAAATATCGTTGGAAGCCACATGGTTGTCAAATTCCAAGGTTCTATAGTTTCTACCTTGTAAAATTCCACGTACCAATGTACCAATTCATTTTAATTTATTTGTGTTTTAAATTTGATTTTTTTTTCCTTCAATATATAGGTTTGATGGCTTGAAAATGTTGCACATGTTGAGAGGTAAGAGAGTGGTGTTTGTAGGAGACTCTTTGAACAGGAACATGTGGCAATCTTTGGTGTGTGCTTTGAGAGCTTCTCTTAAAGATAAGAGCAGACTCTATGAAGTTTCCGGACGCCGTGAATTCAGAATTCAAGGTTTCTTTTCTTTCAAATTCAAAGTAAGAATGTGTACTTAGCTATTTTTCTTAAGAAATTTGATAGAACTTTAGCTTGCTTAAGGTTTAAGGTTTGATATTGTTTTTGACATGTTGTGATGTTAATTAGGATTATGGATGCTCCATAGACTTTGTGAAATCCCCATTTCTTGTACAAGAATGGAAAGTGTCACCTAATGATGGAGTTTCTCAAAGAGAAACTCTTAGGCTTGACATGATTCAAGCTTCCAAGTCTCAGTATTATGATGCTGACATAATCATTTTCAACACAGGACACTGGTGGAATCATGACAAGACAAAAAATGGGTAAAAAATGATTCTGCTAAGACACTATATTCTTTTATTATTAATAAGTAGTTCAGACTTCAAAAGCTAACTAGTATCAATTTTCATTCTTGCAGTAGAAACTACTTTCAGGAAGGTAATCATGTCTATGACAGATTAGAAGTTTCTGAAGCATTACAAAAAGCACTGAAGACATGGGCCAAGTGGGTTGATTCCACGGTTGATAGCACACGTACAAGGGTTTTTTTCACTGGATTTTCAGCTTCTCACTACAAGTAAGAAGAACGTGTACTTCTACTTCGTTTTATTTTTACATATTTTCTCTATTATGTAGTTATGTAATTGATTCTATGGCTGAAATTTGCAGAGGGGGGCAATGGAACTCTGGAGGTAAATGTGATGGGGAGAGACAACCCATTACAAATGAAAGCTATCTTGCAGCATATCCATGGACAATGGGAATTGTCGAAGATGTTATAGCAGAGATGAAGACACCAGTGTTTTACCTCAACATTACCAAAATGACAGACTACAGAAAAGATGGGCATCCTTCAATTTATAGAGAACCAGGTTTCAGTGATAGCAAAGGCCGTAAAATGGTCCAAGATTGCAGCCACTGGTGCCTTCCTGGAATTCCAGACTCTTGGAATGAACTCCTCTATTCCACTCTGCTTATAGCTCACACAAATTTTATGGCTTCTACAAATTATTAACCATGCGATATGATCTTATTTAGTGGAAGAGACATAATTTTTAGGAAAGTAACTTGCATACCCTATAACCGTGATTGAACATTGCAGGATAGCACTCGCTACTCAACAAAAATACTCACATCCTTGTTACAGTTCCATAGTTAGATACAAAACAAGTGTATACTTTGATACACAACTTTGTAATTTCTCCAGTATACTTTTAACTATATAGCATGACTTCTGTTTTTATTATTACATAAGTTGATGGCGGATATAATGAATTTAACTTTGAAAGACTTCTACAATGAAAAGGTTCTATTTAACCCACATAAATTAAGTTTGAGATAAACTATTTCGACAGAATAGACCACTACAATTTAAATAGCTCCATAAAATTTTGGTCTGAAAGAAAAAGTATGAAAATATCAATCAATACTCATTTTGCCATGATTTAGTATACAAAAGGAAGATTCATAGACAACCCATAAGAATATAAGATGATGCAACAAAAAAAAACTACAGACATGGGTTGTAGGTGTCAACTCCTGAAAAGCAAGGTGACAACGGCCAATCAGAAAAACACTTCATCCCACATCTCCCCGCAGGTGCAAGAGCTTTAACATAAAAAAATAAGTTCATCCAACTATAAGTGCCACCCTACAAAGTATCAAACATGATTGAAGAAAGACTTGCTACAGTTAGAATGATTCCTTTCCTATTTTTACCCCTGTAAAGAGATAGTAAAACCTGGCTTTCTAACCACGATCTCACAATCTACCGCTTCTTTTTATTTGAGCTTCTCCTTTCTACCTCTTTTTCGGCAACCAGAACACAGAACTCGGAACCAAGCATGTCGTGTATATCAAGATTCGCAGAAAGGCTGAGATCAATAACTCCCTTGATGATTTCCGATGTTATAATGAATCCTAAAGTGGATAATATTCTAACAGCATTAGCAGCCCTGCATATGTATTTTCTTGTCTCCAGTGCCGTGTACTTTTTCTCTTGTTCTTCAAGACTCACAGAATTTTTATTGGGAGTTAAAATCTGTGGATCAGATTGGTTCACTTGATCTTCTACCATGTCATCTCTGACTTCAACATGTTCCCCAACCCATATGAACCCATTACAGCCAATTATTAAATCAATACCGTACTGCTCTAGATGATGGAAATGTTGTTTCTGTCTCTTCACTAAATACGGTGTGACTGTAAGCAGTTGACCAGTACTAAGCTGCAATAACACTCAACGCCATTAGTAACAGTACTAAAAGGCTGAAGAATAAAATTGAAATAAATTTTAAGAACCCAAAATGTATTACAAAATACAAGTTACAAACCATACACAAAACCACTACAAGTGTCATAGCTATCAAAATAAAGCAACCCCCTCATTCCAGGTTTCTTGCATTACACCTCAATCATAAACAGGTAGTTCTAATCCGTTCAGTTTTATATTTGTAAGCAACAATGCCCATATCATTTAGAGTTTCCATTTTGTACTGTCTCCGACCGGCTACTCTTATGTAACTGACTATCATTTTTTTTGTGTAGAATACAAGAAGCAACTCAATCAATAAAAGAAATGTTTTAAAAGGTTTTCAAGAATACAAACCTTTCCATATTTTTTACTTCTTGCTTGAAGGTGTAAGCCATCATGCTGAAAACCACGAACTTCAGCCTGTGGACATACATAATTTAGGATACTCAACTGCTATTTCCTTCATAAAAAGAAAATTTTAAGAAACATGGCAGCACTTACACAAATGACATCTGCCTCCTCAAAAATACAGCGCATATTTAGCTCATCTAAAGCTGTCCTTCGCCTCTAGCAGTGGAAAGAAAAAATCTAAATGAGGGATTTTCAAGCTTAATTGGGAAAGAAATCCAAAAATATGACACAGCATATACAAAAATAAAAAAGAAAGAAACCCAATCAAAACTGAAGGTGATTGCGCACTATTCCTATTTTTGTTTTACAATTGCATTTGTTTGTACCCGTCACCTTGTTCTATTAGTTTCTTTGAAGTTTAAATCTTAAATATTTTTTCTTACGTGATTAGTGTTTCTTCATGCAGGCATAAAAGGTTACACCTAAATCAGTATACCCACTTCATGAAGACAGACTTCGATGACCATCAAATGTTGATCCAGACCAAATACACAATTCAGGTCATAAATAATGCTTGAAGTCCAATCAATATATAAGTATAGACTGCAACAGAAACAGGAAGATCAACATTAATATTGCCAAACTGGCTCCTGCCACTAACACCTTCTCAAAATCCCCAAATCTGCTCCAAGGCATTGTTCCCATCTTCTACCGTTGTAAAATATCCTAGAATTCTGAAGTCGTTAAATGACATATTCTTCTTTTCTTACGGTAAAAGCGAATTCTTCATTCAAACCAAATTCCACAAGGCTTACAAATTGAATGAAACCAAGGTGTTTGGAACATCTCCAACACTTAAAAGAAAACACATTGCAAGTAGAAAGTGGAAAACCAGAGAACCCCACAAGAAGCATAGTTCACCCATGCTGACCACTATTATAGTCATCACTATTTTCTACACCTGTATGACAAGTACGAGGAAGCATTTGAAGAGTATGTCAAATCAACAGTTCTGCCATCTTTGCGAGGAAAGAAAGATGAACTCTTGTTAAGAGAATTGCTCAGAAGATGGCCAAATCACAGAGAGGACCCGTCAGCTCTCAAAGTATTTTAGTTATCTTGATATATACCATGTCCCAAGACATCAACTTTCTTCTCTTCAAAAAATTGGCTTATTATCCTTCTATTACTCTGTATATGATGAAACATTGGTTAATAAAGCACTGACTTTTTACTCAATCATATAGCTAATATTGCTAAGAAGCCAGTTTCTTAAAGAGAAGGAAGTTGATGTATTGGGATACGGTGTCTATCAAGATAACTAAAAAACTCTGAGAGCCAGCGGGTCATCTCTTCGTGATTTTACCATCTTCTGAGCAATTGTCTTAACAAGAATTCATCTTTCTTTCTTCGCAAAGATGGAAGAACCGTTGATTTGATGTACTCTTGAAATGCTTCCTTGTACTTGTCATACTGTTGTTGAGAATAGTAATGACTAAATTAGCAGTCGGCGCACATATTATGGATGATTGTATATATCAATTATATCACCATGTAGTCTTTAGAGGTGAAGTGAGGCTTCTAGAACGTTCTCGAGCTTCTTGAAGGCATCCTGAATAATATTCAATCCTTCTTCGATATCAATAGTCTTGTGGTCGATGTTTGACATGTTGGCAAGAATTGAGAAAAATATCAAAATTGAATTTACATACATCATTTTATTGTGTCTCATCTTTTTAGAAACATAAAGGGACCAATAGCATAAGCTCAATAACTTATTATCTAACAAGCACAACCCCAACCAATAAAAATAGATCACCGCCCCAAAAAACTCAAAATCCACCTTACTACTTTCACATGGTCACTCCATTACAAAATCACTTTTAATTCTTACTTTCAAAATGCCAATTCATCCACCAAAATCAAACCTAACCCGCAAACTTGCAATATTATTCAGGCTCCTTTACTCCTAAAATTGTAGAAATTTTGCAAGCCTCTCAACACGGTCGTGTAAAAAATTCAGCCAAAAAACCAATAACTTTCCCCCTTCCTAACAAGAGAACACGGCAAAGAACCAAACAAAGTCACTACAATTGCAACAATCTGTAATGAAACACTAAATTGGAGAATCAATTTTATCAAAAAAAAACCAAAAGATAATGGAGAATCAGCTACTTCTTCAAAAAAAATGGAGAATCAGTTACATCAAAAATCCAAAAATAGGAGGCATGAAGCTTGCAGAAGAGGGAAGAGAGATGTTCTCTGCAAACACGGAGGAGAGAAGAAAACTAGGATTCACGTGCGAAGACCCCATACTTCATAACAGTTCTCACGTTTCAATTTAAACTCTACATTTCCCATAGGTGCAATCACCACTTCTAAGTGTCAGGATCAAATTGAAAATTTTGTCTCATATATTAAAGATAATTACTGTATTTTCATGCCCTAAACATGACGGCCTTTTCAATTTGGTTCCTATACTTCATAATATCTCTATTGAATGTAATTTCCATGGGGTTACAATGACAATAGTTAACAGGACAAAAGTTGAATACAATTAAAACTATTGACAGTCTAAATTGAACACTTTTTTCACCTAGGGACCAAATTAAAAATTACTACCCCTGCATAGAGAAACACATAGTTTGACATATACTGTAGTTAATACTACTAAGCACGTCAGCATGCATATTATAGTCAAATAACCTCCAGCATGGAACTAGGTCAACAATACAGCAAAAAAACTAACCAATTTTTGGATGCTATCACAATTGTCAAAAATTAGATAAATACTAATCTGCACACTGAACTAGTTTTTATTTTTTTTCATCTTCCGTTTATGAAATAACTAACTATTATAACATTTCTTAAACAAATGATCCTAAATTTTGAAAAGGGAACAGCTCTCGCTACTCGCTTGTGGTTACAGAATAAAAAACAAATATGTGTCTACATAAGGGCAATTGCAAAATACCTGTACACCATCAGGCATATTCATAGCAGAAAGCATAAGATAAGCATTTTGACTGTAATTAATATCCAATCTCCAACGTTTCTGAGCAACCTACACAACACAACACAACACAACAAACAGTAAGATTCCTGGAATGAAACATTGTCAAATCAAATGCAGATAATAGCTGAAAGTGGAAAATTGTACCTCAATAACACGCCCTATAACAATGTCACCAACCTCAGGTTTGTACCTAAAATGAAGTCACGGGATTTCATTAACAGACAAAAACATACAATTAAGGAAGTGGAGAAGCTATGAAATCATGAAGACGTGTGAGTGTGTGCTTCGAAGGTTAAGAACCTTGAGCGTAAAGCGCGGACATAAACGAGCTTGTTAACACGTTCAACGACGCCACATAGAGTGGCGACGACTTCGCCGTCGAGATCAGCGGTTCCGTGTCCCTTGAGTACGCCGTCTTCATGGTTGACGGGAATGGAATCAGCTATGGTGACTGAAGAATCAGAATTGACCTTGGAAGAGAGAGATTCGAGGTGTTCTAGAGCCTTCTGTAGACGGAGCTTTTGAGTTTGACTCAACTGTAACTGAATCCCTCTCATGGTAGCTAGGGCACAGCTTCTTCGGCGCAAGGCTTTTAACAGGGTTTATACTTTCCTCTTTGTTTTATGTCTACCAAACCCATTAGTTGCGTGGCCCGGGTTTGGGTCATACGATTTTATTCTTCTTTTTCATTTTAAAAACGATGGTTTTCTATGGTGTACATCCACTAACAATATATATAGAGAAAAATTTTATAATGGTACTCTTTAAAATTCATAATCTCCTTGATTTTATGTGTATAATGGTCTTTTTGAAAAATTTAATTTAATTTTTTTTAAATTTAATTATGGATAATGGTTATCACAATTGTAGTAAATTTCTACGGATAACTATGAAATTAATTAATTTATTAAAAAAAATCGGATAATGGCACAAATCTAACAAATTTTCATGGATAAATATAGATTCTATTTATTTTATTTCTTTTGAGGAAGATTCTATTTATTTGTTTTTTAAAATATGACTTAAAAACAAAAATAATGGAATTATCCACAGATATAAAAAATTTCCACACATGTTTGTTTTCTGGGATGCTTAATTAATAAGTGTTTGGAATACTTTTAATTTTAAAATATTATTTGTTTTTTTAATCTACTATAACAATATAAAAAGATTATTTAAAAAAACAATATATAAAAATCGAAACTCAATAAAATTTCATAATTGTCCTTTTTTAAAAACCAATATATTATCATGATAACTAAGGATGTCTGTCTTTTTATTTGATTTTGGAGATATAAGCACATAAATTCTATAATGAGTGCAGCGTAAATATATAACGATGTTTTAGAGAAACAATACAATGATTTTAATTTGATAAAAAAAATGCAGTGATGTTGATATTATGAAAATAGTCGAGTTTCCAAAATTTTATCGTATCTACTTTTTTAAATATAAAATAAAAAATTATTTAATAGAAACACTACATGGATGTTGATATTATGAAAATAGTCGAGTTTTCAAAATTTTATGGTATCTACTTTCTCATATATGTACATAAATATTTATTTATGCATACATAAGCACATAAAATCTGCAACGGGTATCGTGTAAACGTTGAACGATGTTTTCCATATATAAAATAAAAAGTAATTCAATAGAAACATTGCATTAATGTTTAAATTTTGACAATATTAATGAGTTTCACAATTTTATCGTATCAATTTTCTCATATATTTACATAAAAATCTTTTTCTCTAAATAAAAAGAATAAAATCTGCAACGGGTGCGGTGCAAATATTGAACAGTGTTTTACATATAAAATAAAAAGTTATTTAATAGAAACATTACATTGATGTTGATATTTTGAAAATAGTCATGAGTTTTTAAAATTTTATCACATCGATTTTCTCATATATGTAAATAAAAATTTATTTAAGCATATATAAACACATAAAATCTGTAACGGGTGCGGTGAAAACATTAAACTGTGGTTTGCATATAAATAAAAAGTTATTCAATAGAAACACTTTGTTGATATTTATATTTTGACAATATTAATGAGTTTCCGCAATTTTATCATATCAACTTTCTCATATATATGTATATATATACATAAAATTTGTTTCTGCAGATAAAACGCATAAAATTTGCAACGGGTGCGATGCAAACGTTGAACGGTGTTTTGCATATAAAATAAAAAGTTTTTAATAGAAACACTGCATTGATGTTAATATTTTGAAAATAGTCATGAGTTTCTAAAATTTTATCATATCAACTTTCTCATATATATATATATATACATAAAATTTATTTCTGCAGATAAAACGCATAAAATTTGCAACGGGTGCGATGCAAACGTTGAACGGTGTTTTGCATATAAAATAAAAAGTTTTTAATAGAAACCTGCATTGATGTTGATATTTTGAAAATAGTCATGAGTTTCTAAAATTTTATCATATCGATTTTCTCATATATGTACATAACAATTTAATTATGCATATATAAGCACATAAAATATGCAACGGGTGCGGTGCAAACATTGAACGGTGTTCTGCATATAAAATAAAAAGTTATTCAACATAATCACTATATTAATTTTTATATTTTGACAATATTAACGAGTTTCCACAATTTTATCATATCAAACTTCTCATATATTTCAATAAAATTTGTTTGTACAGATAAAACGTATAAAATCTGCAACAGGTGCAATGTAAACATTGAACGGTATTTTGCATATAAAATAAAAAATTATTTAATAGAAACATTATATTAATTTTTATATTTTGAAAATAATCATGAGTTTTAAAAAAATTATTTTATTATCTTTCTTATTATATAATTTTTTTTCCGTGCACATAAGAAAATAAAATTTAAAACATATGCAACTCAAATATTTAACATATTTTTCTATGTATAAGAAAAAAAAATTATTCAATAGAAACATTATATTAATGTTGATAATTTTCATTTATTATCCTTAAACAATATTAACAATGTAATTATTTTTTATATGATTACCGCAATGTTTTGTGACCCGTGCGGATACACGGGTCTATTACTAGTTTAAATTTTAAAATAAAAAGTGACGCATCATTGATTAATTGAATGATGATTGCTTTAACGGTATGAGTTTAAATGGTCCAACCAAGTGTATCATTTTCAAACTTTGTCCAAGTCCAACCAAGTGCATCATATTCAAACATTGTCCAAAAAGAAAACTCATTTCGAATAGATCAAACAAACCTCGTAACGATGTTCATATGCAACAAAATATGGGATGTTCACCTTAACAAAAAGGATAAGCAGGTGCAAAAAAAACATCACTGATGTCATCCTATAAAACTAACGTGTCTGCGTGTAAATATTTTGGAATCAGCGACGTGCTCCCTCGTTCCTGACATCATAGGTCACAATCAAATCAGATAAGCTATATCACCCGTCTCGTAGTAGTAGCATGACAAACTAGACTTGTCAAATAATAAACTTTATAATATTGACGCTCATCGTGATGAGCAGAAGTCAAGCTCTGTCAGAGCATTCACAAAATTAGCAAGTCCACCACAACCAGAATTTCAATGCGTTGAACGGAGAGCACGTGAGAGAAGTCGACAACGACATAGGGCAGAGAAACGTTGATAGAAATTCCTTTCACCGACGCACTCCATCGACAAAAAGGAATGAAAATGAAGGGTTGAAACAGCTGGACACCTCACCACCTCGACGACGAGACCATATATACCAGACACAAAAAAACATCGTGAAAGAAACGGAGTCTATATCAAGAAACTTAACAATAACATGTATACAATCCATAAAGACATGAACACAACTACATGGTTCGCCATCCGAAGATACGACTACGACAATGCTATCTCGAAGTCGAGAAGTGAAGAATCTTCCCGAGGCGCGCCTAGGAAGACGAGGCCAATTGAGGATGTAATACAACTCCTTACACGAGCAAAACCAACGAAGAGCAAATACCAAAACGATTTAGACTACAACCCATGGAGGAGAAAGACAATAAGACAGATCCAAAGGAGCACTCAATCTTCTTAGATGCTACGATGAATCTAAAGTGAATCGTCTTTCCACATACCTTCAAGTGAGCATCCCTTCAACATTTTTTCCACCTTTTGGAAAATTTGTTAAGTCGTTGAAATAGTTAGCCAAGATGTTCGTATCCAGATTCGCCACAAGTCGGAGAACTCACAGGAGCTTAACATGCCTAGTTGGCCTCATGCATAAATTAGATGAATCTCTCGGCTCGTTCATGGATCGCTTCAATGATCAGACATCTTAAATCATGATTTTGATTCTAATTATAACTTTACACGCGTCAGTAATGACTCTTAAACCATGGCCATTTTTTGATTCGTCGACACGAAGACCCTCTGACACACTTGATGAGCTATGAGAGAGAGAAATATGACGCATACTAATCGTTTAAAGGTATGTTACAAAAGGTACCCCTACAATAGATGAGATCGAAACAGAGGTCACAATGACAAGGGAACAAACACATGGCAAATGATTTCTCCAACTTCACTCCACTTACAGATAGGCCTAAAGGGATTTCCAACCCATGATTTTTCTTCTTCACGCTCTTGATCTTCTTTAAGAACTGGAAGTTTGTAAGAGGCAAACAAAGGCCAACTATAATTAATAAGGATTGGTAGACATAAAAGAAGTCTAACTCGTCATCGCTACCCATCCCAAAACACACTTAACCAACATCTTTGCAGGGAATAACCTAAAGATCATAAGAAAAAAGGAAAATATTTTTCAAAATAGGGAAATCAACGAGGAATGGCTTAAGAGGGTTCTCGTCCTTAGCGGGGAACATGTCTCTTTGATACTTTTATCTACCTAATCATTCCTAATAATACCTTATACCAGACTTATAAGAAAGCACACAAAACCCTGATCCCAACTCATATTTGCTTATCGAAAAGGAAGACGAAACCATCGTCTAATCCTTCACAAACAAGGCTTCAATAAAAAGCATCAAAAGTAATGCGAGTTCTCGTATAATCAACAACTTTGACAGTACTTGACGATGCATGAACAAATGGAATTGAGGCGAAATGTACCAAGAACAAATTGAAATGAAGTGAGATGTTGAACACAACGCAATCGAGAATAAATTAAAAGGACTATAAACAAAAGAAAGGGAATGATTGATCAATGGTTCAAAACATTTTAGAACCAGTCATCACGGTCAAATGGTGTCGCGTAAAGTTAGTAAATTAAGTGATATTATTAACATTCAGAAAAGAAACAACCACTCTATTATGTCATCGATATGAAATGGCAGGAACATGCGTCAAAACTCATATCACAATGATATGCAAACGAAGACCTATCAACTCACGAAAAATTCTTAGGTTTCCTTCTCACATCTAAGCTACAAGTACAAGGGCAGAGGTGCCACATGAACTTGATAAGGTCATGTATGTACTTTTTTAACAAAAAAAACTTTAAGCATTGAAGTTTTTTGTTTACAAAAATAAAAATATACATTTAATTTGGTAACGTACATCAAAATCAAAATCAAATTCAATATCACTAAAAATAAAATAAAAACAAACGAATATTTGATAAATTCACAATATTGAAATTAATAAGACAAAGCGGCAAAATTCATATAAATAATGTGACAAAATTAAAGTGATTGCAAGACTAATGCATTCAGATTTGAAACTGAAAGGCTCAATCATTTAATTGAATTTCTAATTAATCGAAGTTTATCGGTCAACTCAAACCAAGCTTAATCATTTAACCAAATTCGTAATTGATCGAAGTTTATCGGTCAATTCAAACCACACAAACATCGTAGTCAGATAAAAAAAAGAAGGGAGATTAGTCACTTTAGTCCCTGAATAGGAAATGAGTCGTCACTTTAGTCTTTGAATGCAGATAAATTGCAAAATAGTCCTTGAATATAAACTATGTTAGTCAATTTAGTCCCTAAATGCAGATTCCGTTAGTCAATTTAGTCCTTGAATGTAGACTCCGTTAGTCACTTTAGTCCCTAAAATTGATCAACAGAGTCTACATTCATGGATTGTTTTACAATTTCTCTGCATTCAAGAACTAAAGTGACTACTCCTTTCTCATCCAGGGACTAAATTGACTAATTTCCCAAACAAGAAATAAAACAATATCACGTTAAAACGACAAAATCTCTCCAAAAAAAATAAATTAAAATGGCAAAATCAATGAAATGATAAAATAAAACCCAACATATTCTACATGAAGAAAAAAAAAAGAGTAGGATCCTTGGTCAATTTTCTCTGGTTTTAATCTTATGACCTCATTATGTCGTGTACAAAAAAACAATGAAAAGTATAAAAAGAGAAGAACAATAGCATCTCCTTCTACCTTATTCTAAACGACGAGTTTAACGACTTGCTTGACACGCCTTTGATCCTTCCTTGCTACCTTCAACTCCAAAAACTGTGCTCGTCGTGAATTTCAGTCTCAGAAACAGAAAAAGTTTCGTTAATCAATTGAAGTTTCTATCCATCGGTGGCGGCATTCGTTTCCAAAGAAGAAGAAGATGACGATCGACTTGGATTCGATGGCTCCCAAAGTCGACGTTGATAATCGCATTCCTCTCCGTTATTACTATCGAATCGCCGATAGTCTCCTCAAACAGGTACTCTTTTGATTTTCTTCAATTACGTTAGGGCTTTGCTAAATTTATCTCCAATCTTCCCCAATCACAATTTTTTATCCTTATCATTTTTAGAACACCGGTAGTTATTTAAGAAAATGGCATAATTGAATGTAAAACTCGTATGTTAGTTTCAGAATTTGAACTGAGAATGGTGCATGAATTCTGCGACTTGAATTTGGTGCCTTAACGAGTTTTGTGTGGAATTACTTGATTTTCAGTAGTTATGTCATTCCTTCTAGGCGTGTTCAATTGAGTGATTAATTTTGGTTTTGTAAACAGGCACGTGTCTACAGGGAGGAGAATAATGTAGTTGATTTGTACATCATGCTCCTTAGATTTATCAGGTAAAACTTTTACGGTTTATGGATTTTCTTTAAACGCATAAATTTGCAGTTAAATTAGGTATAACCTTTCCATTTTTGTACCTTACTGTATTATCTTTGCATCTTTTCATCTTTTCAAGTTTGGTTTCCGAGACAATACCCTATCATCGAGATTATCAAGCTACACTTGCTAACGAACGATCAGCATATAAGAAGGTGAGAAGCTGCTTTGCATATTTTTATGGTAGATTTTCGTGTGTTTATTTTTGTTTTTGTTAAATTTAATATTTTTTACTTTTTTATGTTAATTTTTTCCTTTATAGAGATCACGACTTGTATTGGATGAGCTTGAGTCCTTGAAGCCAGAATTCAAACGCCGGTTGGACAAATTGAACGAATCGCATATACAAGCTCCATTGCCTGAAGAAAATGGTTTCAATATGGCTTTGCAGAGTCCAGCGAATACAAGTTTGGAATGGCCAGCTGTCAATAAAAGATATAACTCAAGCATGGATTTCAAACAGGTGATAACTGTGTCATACATTTTTACATCAATTGTCGGGATGCTGAAAATTCTCAAAATATTTTCATCCGTTCTAATGGTACCTGAACTTGAAGGGATAGAAAATTTTAAAACTTCTCTGGGCTCTAATGGTACCTGAACTTGAAGGGATAGAAAATTTTCATCCGTTCTAATGGTACCTGAACTTGAACTCGTAGATTGCACAAGATTTTGGCTTTTCTGCTCTTATGTGCTTGCATATGGTTTATACCTTTTACCGATATCAACTCTTATACTTTTCTCTGACATATTTGCAGTCTGCTGGATTGGGCTCACAATCTTCACGGAAACCCAATAATACGTTATCTTATAATTCCATGCCTGTTGACAAGCAGTTTCAGAAATTGTAAGCATTTCTGCCCACCATTCTATTCTCTATAACTTTCTATAACTTACATGAGGCCTGTTAGTAAGTGATGTTTTTTGTTATGAGTGGTTTCTTTGGGGCTTTAGCAATTCTAGGAAATAAATATTATGATGGTGAATTTAGCAGGGGTGGCAAAATTGGCCAACCCGCCTTGCCCCACAACCAACCTGTCTATAATAGGATGGGGCGGGTTAAATTACAATGGTGGGTTGAACATATCACCCACCATGGTTTGGCCAGCAAAAATAGCCTAAAGTAATTAACTATATAAAAAATAAAATGACAGGTCAACCTGCCCTGTTTTTTATGGGTTATCCAGGGCAGGTCAACACAGATTAAGCGGTTGAAAATTTCAATCCACCCTGCTAAAAAATGGCGGGTTAACCAAAACTCCCCGATGGGTTCAACCCAACTGGCCACCCCTGCAAATTATGAATTGGGATGTGCTCATTCTTTTGACTTCTGTTTCTTTGTCCTCAATTGTTTTGTTTCCTTTTGTCGCTTAGATGTTCAAGGGGATTTGATGTTGCAGGTTTAGCAGTTGTTTCCCCCACCCCTCACACACACACAT
>Ga0315913_1000285_pt1 | contig 40500 bp, 18 predicted proteins | sample MpolsnodulesMG_FD_207736 | JGI IMG/M metagenome (GOLD analysis project Ga0315913, IMG submission 207736) | Medicago polymorpha root nodule microbial communities from Los Angeles, California, United States - small nodules | ecosystem: Host-associated > Plants > Roots > Nodule | place: USA...
TCCGGTGGTGATTTTCACGTTTTTTTTGGTATAGGAGAAGGAGAGGAATTATGTTGGGCCCCCACTGCTTAATGGGCTGGACTTATGCACCCTGCATAAGGAATCCTTATGCATGATAACCACACCCTTCCACGGTGAGAGATACAGTGAGTAAATAATACGTAAATACGTTTTGTTTTACGTTTTGTTTTATTTTTCTGTCAATATGAGTTTTGGCACATTTTATGGGGAAAAAGTTTGGAGCCAAAATCATAAACAAATATATTGTTGCTATTATGTGTATGAATTAATATAAATAAATGTATCATAAAGAGGGTCAGACCGTGGATAACTGTTAATGATAAAAAGCCGTCTATAATTATTGATGGCTAAGCCGTGGGTAGCAATTTCAAAAAGTTCACATTGAGATTTTAACCTTGCAGACGGTTTAGCCGTGGGTAATCCGTTACTATTCTAAAAAATTACCCACGACCTTACGACCGCGGATAGTTGTTCGTGGGTAATGAGAGATTTTCTTATATTGAACCTACTGGAACATCAATTGGATTTGATTAAAATGGTTTTTTTATGAAATTGAAATGAAACTTGGTTGAAAACGGTCAAGAACGTAGAATTTTCCGAAACTTGTTTTTCTCAAATAAAATGATAGGGTTATGGTTTGTTTTCTGTAACAATGAGTTTAGAATGATCATGTAAGGTGTAAGTCAGCTTAAGACTTGGTCTTACTTTGAAAATGAATTTCTTTTTGAAAAATGGGAAAATCAGACGAACTTAGTGAATTTTTGGAAATAACCGGAATTGAGCTATGATGTTTATATACATGAACTACTGTGATGTTATGTGATATATGAAAATGCTTTGTTGATGTGCATGATTGAATGCCTTGTTTCAGTGAATTATTAGGAAAAATATGGTTTTTATGAAAATAGACGAACTTTGTCAAAATGAGGTTTTATGGTCGGATAACTTGTAAATGGTTTTGTAATCACCATAATAGGATAGAGTAAGAAGGAATCAATGATGGTTGGATGTTTAATATGATAAATGTCATGATGTGGTTAATTGTCCGTCTTTTATGCAAAATGTGGTTGTGAAACATTATTGTTTCTTTGAGGTGATAATTGTTAATGATGATTATGATGATGATTCCTTTGGTGATTTTAACTTGACGATGACTCTTGTTGAATTATGACTTTTTGATTGCGTGGATGTAAAAATTTGATAATGCAAATGGTGGTGAATTTATGAAGAATGTAATTGGAGGTGTACTTTAAATTGCTTTGGTGAATATATTATATGATGGTAAAAATTGTATAAAATAGTTTGGTGATTTGTGCATTGTCGAGTCTTTGCTTGAAGTCCATGCATTCATAGTCATGTTGAGTCTTATGAAGAATGTAAATGGAGTTGTACTTTTACATTGCTTTGGTGAAATACGTAAGTGGATGTGTACTCTTACGTGGGTGTGGATTCAATACGATAAAATTATCTCCGGAATCCAATTGTAACCACATGTATCTACAAGAGTTTAAAACATTGTATGCATTTGATAATTGGTGAAACGTGTCATACTTGACTATGTGAATTGGTGATTATGTGCATCGATGAAATTTGGTGAATGTCGTGAACATGTGAAAAGGGTGAATTTGTACATGTTGTTTTATTATGCCTGTATGCTTAATGATTAATGTTGACGTGGAGCTCATTGTGAATGATTTAATTAATTGTTTATTGATCATTTAAAAATGAATATGTTGCTTTATTTTCATTTGATTATATATTATTTGTGGAATATATTCTAACTCTTAGTGGTCGTTCGGTTGAACACCGCGTCATTTATTTGAATGGCGTAGGTGATTTGCAGGATTGAAGTGATTGCTTTTCTATGATGCTTGAGGACTAGCTTGGATTCTTCCTCGTTTTATTTGTTTTCGCTTAGATTCTAGATAGGCTCTGATGTAGGATTGTCGGTCTTATGACCTTATCAATTGATACCTTTTGATTGCTTATGTTAATTATATGATGAGGATAATTGTATCATGGTGATGAATTTTAGGTGGAGTGACACATGGCATGTTGAGATTTATTACTCTTGATTTTGAGGATTATTACTTGGTGATGGGATATTATGTAAGCTGACTATCTTCCGTGCAAAAAAATTATGAAAACCAAGTTTATACATGTGTTAAAAGATGTAGACGTAGCATCTAAACTCTTGAAGTATTGAATTTATTGGATGATTATTGCTTTCGGGGTTTAGGGTGTTATAATGTGGTATCAGAGCCATGTCGGTCTAATCCGAACCAAAACTGGGTGACTATTCTTGTTGTATGCGAATGGTATAGTGATACCTTTGGTACTTGTTATGTTGTTCTTATTTGTTGGTTGTGGTTTTGTGTAGAAGTGAGATGGATGGAGGATCTAGTAGGAATGATGAGGCGATTGTTGAGGCTTTGGCCGCAATGGCCCATGTGTTGGCTTAAGCTAATGTTCAAGGGTCGGTATGATCTTGATGGAGCGCAAATTTGGTTGCAGGGTGTTGATCATATCTTTCGTGCTATGGTGACTAGTGATGACCAGAAGGTGAGGTTGGCCACTCACATGCTAGCGGAGGAGGCTATGTTTTGGTGGGCTAATGCTAAGAGGAAATTAGAAGCTGGTGGTGCTATGGTATTGATGGTCGGATATGGCAAGTGTACCAAATCGTTTACCAAGTAATAAAGTGATAAGTAGAATATCATATCCATAGGGATTGTCGTTTCGTCCAAACAATTCGCGTTACTTATTTTTGTAAGTTTGACGATATAAAAGTTAAAACGGTTAGAAAGGTTGCAATTTTTATTTGTTTGCAACAGAGCAAATTTACCTGTTTTGGTTGCACAAAAGTAAGTAGCAGTTAGGATTCTTCAAATCCCCCTGTTTATATTGTTGGATATTAAGTAACATACATGTCGCGTTTATTTATCTTAGGTAGATGATGAAAGGTCATCTTACGTTATTCATAGCATATTTTTCAGTTATTTTAATTAGGTTTTAGCAGCAAAAAGGAGGAGTATTAGAACGATTGCCTATGATTTTGGGACTTTTGTAATGTTTTCTATATTTGAGTCTGTAATTCTAGTTTTCCCGAAACATAACAATTTTAGGGGGTTTTTGAACTAATTCACGAAGAAATCAGACAAATCGGCAAATCAAGAACATCCGAAGAATTGTGAAGATTCAAGAAAGCAGAGAATGAAGATTCAAGAGGCCTCAAAAGACTTACAAATGGGAGGAATTTTGTTCCCAAGTCCTGAGGCAAGTTATTTGAATACAAAGACTTAAAACGACAGAAAATTAGAGAATTTGGGCCCAAGAAGGAGATGCCATGCACCTAGCACATGAGGATGTGCCTAGCATATGACAAATGTGCCTAGCACAAGAATCATGTGCCTAGCACATGGAGAGGCATCCATGCACCTAGGGCATTGTTCATGCGCTTAGGGCATGGTTTTGTCCTCTCTCTCATGCGCCTAGCACACTGGCAATGTGCCCCGTGCACCTGAAAATGTGGGGCACAAGCATCTTTTGTTGTTATTATTTTGGGTAAAGCCGCACTTTTAGCCCAAACTTAGGTAAAAACTCTCACTATAAATACCAGCCTTCCTCATTCAGGATTTCGCGTTCATAATTGTAGCACAGTTCAAGAGGAAGGCGACTTTGGAGCTTCGGGAGAGTTTCTATCTTCTCCTTGATTTTCTAGGGTATGTTTTTATCTTTAGTAAATTGTTTTTAGTTACCATGTGTAACTAAATCTTTTTAGGTTAGAGTTCCAAGATGAACCTCTGTATATTTTTTTGGATATTTATTTATTTTAATATGTTGTTTATTATTTTATTTATTCTTTTATTCTCTATTAAGTTTTATTAGTATATAGTTTTATTTCTATGAGAGGTGCAACCCTAGATTATGCACTTAGGTTGTGACAGAGCCTAATATTGCTATCACCAACCAGATGCTTATATCTTGATATTTATATCCCTTTACTGATAACTATCTATCTAGGAAGTAAGTGATTACTAACTAGCCAAAGATACCATAGGAATTTTTGACCCTAGACCTAGGTACCCAGTGGCTAGAAACCGTTGAGTCGTGTGGTGGCTTACCGAACCTAGGAATTAACTGGTTAGTAATTAGGGAAACAAGTACCTAGCTGTCCGAAATAAGTTGTAACCCAATAGAACCATTCTCTTGAAACCCTTAGTAAGGTAAACGTAGATAGGGCTGCCCATTTGTAGAACTACTAAGAACGTAGAGAGAGTGTGTTATGAGTGTCCTAAGATTCATGGATGGACAGACCTAAGGGAACCTTGGATAGGACCCACACTAATATTCCTTACAAAGGTGGCGGAGTCCTTTAGGATTAACAACCCTATACTGTAGCGCGCGTATAACCTTAGTGTGGCTATAATTGCCTTGGGAAACACTGGAAAGTCAATTTAAGTTTATGTTTCAATTACCTTTGAATTAACAAGACCCCACACTAAGGATCACCGTGCAATCAACAGGTGCAGTTAGCCATTGGAGGGATAAACCAATGTAGGTTAGTAACATCCCAACGACCTCATCACTTGTATAGTCAACCTAAGATAAATAAGCGCGGCATATTTATTACTTATTATCCAACAACGAATATACATAGGAGATTCGAAGAATCCTAACCGCTGCTTACTTTTCTGCAACCAAAACAGGTAAACTTGCTCTGTTGCAAACAGATAAAAATTGCAACTTAAATTTTATACCGTCAAACTTACAAAAATAAGTAACAAGAATTGATCGAACGAAAGGAAAATCCATGTGGATACGATACTCTACTTATCACTTTATTACTTGGTTAACGATTGGTACACTTGCCATTTTGCAATTACGCTAATCCGTACATCAGTAGACTATACAAGTGATAAGGCCGTTGGGACATTCTAACCTAATCAGTTGTCAAGTTGCACATGTTGATCGCACGGTGATCCTTACGTGCAGAGTCTATACTATCTCGGTTGATCTAGGTGTATTCCTCCAATGCCTAACTGCACCTGTTGATCGCACAGTGATCCTTACGTGCAGGGTCTTGTTAATTCAAAGGTAATTAAAACATAAACTTAAATTGACGTTCCAGTGTTTTCCAAGGCAATGAAGGCTAAGGTTTTAAAACAAATGAACCTTTACAAAATAGTGAATATAGAGGGACCAAAATTGTTTCAACAAAAAAAAGAGGGACCTAAATTGCAATTCAATTTAAAATGTAATCGTGTTTAAAATAATAGCCACCTGGAGTTAAACTTTGGCTAACACTATACCTGAGTGTGATGTGAATTGATTTAGCAAAAACAAAACCACTATTTTTTATAGAGACAAAAACGCCTATCCATCCGTATTCATGACCATTTCCTTTCTCTTCCTTCTTTCATTTGATGTATGTATCTATGTATGTATAGTTTGCTCATAAACACATTGATAATTTCATATATTTTTAATTTTCTATTTATACATATATAAATGTGTGCTTTCTAATTTTTGGCTATGTTATAATCTTCTTCCTTTTAATCCACATTTTCCTCTCAATTTCCTCCTTCAACTGTTTTTATGATGTTTGGTGCTGCTGCTCCAATCAAGAACTAGCCAATATCCAATTCTCATCCTCTGCCTGACCATCAACATTTATTCATATCTCTCTATTTTTTTTCTTCTTTTCTTTCACTTTTGTTGACTTTTTCAATGTTGCAAAATTCAAACCAATGAGAGATGATGTCTCTTCATTGATCACATGCAAAGGAAGGATTAACAAGTTATCAAGTTTAATTTGCTGATATTATTAACTTTCAGGTTTGGCATTATTCCCATAACATCCATTTTCTGAGGGGTTCTCTTGTCTCTTTTACTTTTGATCACAACAATGTACATTATATATTCCACAATAGTTTATCATGCCATTCATCAAATAGGTTAAAAACCCTTCAAAAAACAAAGAAATAGGTTAAAATGATTTGATAATTAAGTTGTGATTTTTATAGATTATAATTTATAAAAAATCGTAGGCAAATGTCGCCTATATGTGGTCATAATTATAGTTATGATGCAGACTGTTTGGTAGCATTTGGTAACCATCTTATTGGTGCGGAGTATTTACCTATTTTGTAATGACTAATCTTTTTCGAAGAATCTAACTGACCACCTTTAATATAGTCTCTCCTCTCAACCACATTTTTTTCCATCTATAGAGCTCGAACTAAGACCTTAGTTGCTGTGAACTCTACCTTTATGATGCTTGAAAGTGCAATTGTATTGAAAGTCAATTCCATTCGGACCAATGTAATGTTGGTAATAAGCAAATAAATTTTATATGGATTCATGTTAGAGACATAGTACATGGTGATACTTACTATATTTCTTACATAAATTGTGGCTGAATCTAACAACAATGAGAAATAAGTTAATTTCCTTTTTGTAGCCAACCCATCTTCATTAGAGTATTTGACTTCAATAGATGCTCCAAGGTATTTCCACAGGCCTACAATCAAACTAATTTTCTGAGACAACAACAGAACAAACGTTAAATTTATATGGAGTTAGACTATCTCCCAAATGGACAGCTCCAGAATTAAACTCCGGTTCTTTTATGGAAAGAGTCGTGTTACTAACTCTTCCGATACTCTTAAAATTAGCCTTCCATTTTTTTTTCTTTTGACTATGCATTGAATGTAACATTTTCTATTTATTATATTAACTTTATTTTGATATGCTCTTGCAGAAATTCCTCCTGAGAGGTGCTATTGTGTTATAATCCATTGCTGGCCTCAAAGCTTATCAAAATGCCTGATTCACCTCATGTAAGTTTTTCATGTCAGTCAAATTTGTAAAACAAATAATTTGGTCCTAATAATTATTATTATGATTTTAGGAAACCTTCTATTTTACACATAATTAAATAAATGCAGATGAGTGACAACAGCTTATCTGAAGAAGCTCATAAAACAGATCAAAGTTGTGCAAATGATCATACAGAAAATGATGATACTAAACAAGTGAACAATCAAGAAGCAATAGATGGTTTCACAGATCAAAACAATGCAAAGAAAACTACAAATAAACCAACATCATCACCAAGACCACAAAAGTTAGAATCACTTATGAGAAATTTCTCTGAATTTTCCACAACTCCAAGACCAAGTCCAAGAATGATTTCAAGGAGTGGACCGAATTCACGTAGTGGTAGTCTAGAAAGCACAAGTGCACCAATATTTAAGCCTCATACAGGAGATGATGTGAGGTGGGATGCAATCAACATGATTTCAAGAGGGTCAAATTCAAATCTTAACTTTGGTCATTTTCGGCTTTTGAAGCGTGTTGGTTACGGTGACATTGGAAGTGTGTATCTTGTTGAACTTAAAGGGACAGGAACATTCTATGCTATGAAATTAATGGATAAGGCTTCACTTGCTAGCAGAAACAAGCTTCTTAGAGCACATACTGAAAGGGAGATTCTTGGACTTCTTGATCACCCTTTCTTGCCAACTTTGTATTCTTATTTTGAAAATGAGAAGTATTACTGTTTGGTCATGGAGTTTTGTAGTTGTGGTAGTTTGCATAACCTCAGAATGAAGCAACCCAACAAGCATTTCACTGAAAATGCTGCAAGGTTAGTCACTTTTTTTCAGTTCAATGACATAAAAAACGAACTACGGTTAGTAGAGGAGGATCGCGAACTTCTACTTTTGAATCCAATTGTCAAATCAAAGTAGAAATCACTGATAAATATAATACATTATATAAAAAACAAAATGGTATAAATTTTATAAAAAAAAAATCAGTATGCTAAATGCTAATTAATGAAATTTTTGTGCCATGCAGGTTTTATTGTTCAGAGATTCTATTAGCAATGGAATACCTCCACATGTTAGGAATAGTATACAGAGACTTAAAACCAGAAAACGTCCTAGTCCGAGACAATGGCCACATAATGCTATCAGATTTCGACTTATCCCTTCGTTGTTCCGTTAGCCCCACCCTCGTCAAATCCTCCTCCGCACACATAACCACCACCACCACATCCATTGGAATCCTGGACAACGAACATGCAGTACAGGGCTGCATGCAACCATCAAATTTCTTCTTCCCAAGAATCCTCCCATACAAAAGAAACCGAAAATCAAAATCAGATTTCGGTCTCATGGTAGGTGGCCGTCTTCCAGAATTAATGGCAGAACCAACTAACGTCCGATCAATGTCATTCGTTGGGACACATGAGTATCTTGCTCCAGAAATCGTGCGTGGAGAAGGACACGGTAGTGCTGTTGATTGGTGGACATTTGGCATATTTTTATACGAGCTTATATACGGAACAACCCCGTTTAAAGGTAATGGAAACCGCGCAACGCTTTTTAATGTTGTAGGACAGCCTTTAAGGTTTCCTGACCATCCTTCCGCGAGTCCGGTAGCTAGGGATCTTATTAGAGGGTTGCTGGTTAAAGAACCTCATAAGAGAATTGCTTATAAAAGAGGTGCTACTGAGATTAAACAACATCCATTTTTCGAAGGTGTAAATTGGGCTTTGATTCGAAGTTCTACTCCTCCGATTATACCTGAACCGTTTGATTTTAGTCAGTATGTTAGTAAGGAAATTGTAGTGGCTGCTGCTGATAATAAGAAGATTGTTGATATTGTTAGTGATAAAAATAGTAAGATGCAGCATGATTCTTCTTATGAAGATTTTGAGTATTTTTAGAAGTGTATAGGTGCTTTTAGTTTGAGTATTTTCTTCTTTTATAAGGAGATTTTGAAAGGTATATAGGGTGAATAAACATCAACATTGTATACATATACATGTAAATTTCTATAAAAATATCTTTTTTATATATTTTTCCTTTAGAGGGTTAATTTCTTTTATAAGGAGATTTTGGAAGGCATCTTATAAGGCCTCAAAAGACCAAGAAGTGAGTAAAACCAAACATGTTTTGTCCATAAACAATCTTTGAAAATATGATCAACATTTTCTTCAAATTCACCGTACGTGGGCACAAAGTATCAATAACCAATCTTTTATGAACTAGTTTCATCTTAGTCAAGAGTCTATCATGAAGAAGAATTATATAAACTAAGTGTACATATTTAGGGATGGTTCAAAGGTTCTAAAGCTTTGTCCAATGAGGTGTGGTATTGTGAAGAAAAACATGAGAAGTTGTTACTTCTTGCCACTGCCTAATTGATGAGGGCACAAGAAAGGCACAGGTTAATAAACTAAAAATGAAATTAAAAGATAACTTTTACATTGTAAATATAAAAGTTTATACTTTTAATACAATGAATGTCCAGTTTCCAAGAAAAAGTTTCTATGTTTAGTTTTTAAACTTGTGCCTCAAGGGCACAAGTTAACATTTCCCTGAAAAAAATATATGTTATTTTTATGATAGTAAACGAACGGAAAATAGCTTCAGCTTTTTTTTTTAAAAAAAAATCTCTATTTTTTTAAAACAAAATCTATAGATTTTTTTTATGCCAAAACAAAGGCACCCTTTGGATTAAAAAAATCTAAAGATTTTTTAAAAGAAAGAAAATGAAGCTAATTTTCTTTTGCTTACTATCATAAAAAAAAAAAAAATTAAGTTCTAATACTTATGTTCCCTGTTTTTAGAAGAATAAAAAAAACAATTATTTTGGAAAAGCTGCAAGGAATAGTTTTTTATTTTAAGATTAAAAATGATTTTTTTTAACAAAGTGATTTTTTTTCAGAAATCCGAAACAAATACTATTAAAATGATAAAAGGTCCTCGTGAGCTTAGCTCAGTTGGTATAAACAATACATAATATATGCAAAGTTCGGGATTCGAACCCTGGCTACCACCAAAAAAATTAAAATGATAAAAGTGGATTTTTGGTAAAAAAAAAAATTTCAAACAAACGGGTCATAATTAGATTTTCTCAAGAAAAAAATCTCAAACAAACGGGCCATAATTAGATTGGATTTAAAGTAGAAGCAATGCAAAGTATATAGAATGTAATTTAGTAAAAGATGGAGAATTTTTACCTTGGAGATGAAAGTTGGAGTCAAAGTATACCACAAGTTATATAGTTTAATTATTTTGGGTTCATAGTACAAAACTAAAGGAAAAATATAAACAAATGTAAATCATTGTATTCAAGTTGAGTGGTTGAAATGGATAAGAACCTAAATATATTGTAAGACCAGGTGTTGGGCGATTAAGAACCAACACGGTATAAAAAATGTATATCAAAGATTGTGATGTTGTGTTGGATGTATGTTAAGACTAAAAGAGATAAGATAAGAAATAATAATATTAGAGAGAGAGAGAGAGAGAGAGAGAGGACATGTAGATTATGTGGTAAGGAGAGTAGATCATATAGAGGATAGTCATATCATGAGAGGCAGATGAAGACATTGAAAAATTATAAGAGAAACTACTAAAAAAGATATAGAGATGAATTGGATCCAAAATATGATTTATGGTAGAACATTATGGTGTAATTTAATTCATGTAATTGATCCCACTTAACGGGATAAAGATTGGTTGTTTGTTGTTTTCCAACAATAAACCAAACTACCTTTTTTCCATGTATAAAATCATTTTTACCTCGAGACCAATTCAAATCATGAGGTTTTGTTGCAAATCTTATGCAAAAGCAAAAGATAAAAGAGAGAAAGAAACTACAAAGGGAGAAACTGGGTTTATATAAAATAAGTTACACAATATCTAAAAATGGGCTACGGATAAGTGGGGATAATCCTGAGCTCATGAGAAAGCGACATGCTCAGTTTAATGAGTCAATTTGCATGAGAGTTCCCTTCATGTAGGGAATCATAAAAAACGTGTCTTTTATAAAAGTCAGGGTCATTTGAGAATCTGACTCACAAATGATATCATTAAAACCATGATCCCAAGTGATTTGTAATTCATAAGAAATAAAACGAAGTTCAACATTAATATTAGTAATATGACCACATCTTGCAGCAAAACCAGTTATCCAACCGCCTAGTTAATCCCTGATGAGACCCCTAAATCCTGATCTACAAGGATTACCAAGCGAACTACCATCAAGATTAACTTTAATCACATGATCTGAAGGAGGGTGCCAAGAAGCCAGACTAGGAGTAGGGAAATGAGAAGGACACCAAAAATCTTCTTGGTGGGATTATAGAGTGAATTTGGGTAAGAATAAGTCAAATCGGGTAATTAATGTCAAAGAAAGCTTTGTCATTTCTAGATGTTCAACTAAATCAACATTCAATGAGAAAGAATGTGTTATGTTGGTTGGTTGCATGCATCTTGAACCATATCTCAAGATCATATGTAATAGGATCATTATGAAAGTCAAACATGAACTTGTGTCAAACCTGCATGGCATTTACCCAATCACGCAACAAGTGTAAAATGGTTTATGACGATCCACCCACCACGTAACTTTATGTTTGTTGCTTTTTTTTAACTTCCGCCTAGTTATAGCTAGAGCAAAAGTTAGGAGGGTGACTCAAAAAGTAATACTTGATTGGTCACAACACTAAGTAAAAATTATTTGGACACAAACCTATAAAATTATACATCTTTTAATTATTTTAAAAGTATGCATTATTTATTGTTTGTTTATCTACTTTATCCATTTTATTTGTGTGCGCTCAACTGCATGTTGTGGCCAAACATTATGACTATGCAAGACCTTCACCTCAAAACAAGTGAATTTGGAAAAACTTTGTCTTTTAGTGTATGTTTTCTTCGACGTTGATTCAAGCTAAAATTGAGGGTTAAGTGTTTAGATACATTCATGTAAAAGTGTGAAAATTAGAGTTTTTTATTCTAGAATTGGTTTTAACACTCAAATTTATAATTCAACACACTTTTATTTTGAACAACTAAACACAAGAAAATCAATTCTACACTTCCATAATCTATTTTGATCACTCTATAAATGAAACCAAAGGATGACTCTCGTCATAGCATGTATAAAATTGAAAATGGTAGCCTGTGAACAATAAGGGTAGTTGAACTTCTGCTCTTTGTAAGTACTTTAGAATTGATTCCCATTTTTATTGTATGGTTACTCAGTCTCCTTGTCACACATCTTTATTTTGCCCATTATGTATATCTTATCTTAGTGATAATTGTTTGCTTGTTGCTTTGATACGCAACAACCAACATAGGACAATATATGTGAGATAAAAAAGTTGAATTGCACTTGTTTGGTCAGAAACATATATAAAATTCATTTTGACACACTCAAATGAATGTAAAAAGTATGAAAGAAAAAAATTAATTAGTATATATTTTTAAAATGCTTAAATGGTGTAAATTTTATGAGTGTTTGCCTAAATAATTTTAATTTAGGTATGTGACTATACATGTATTCGTCTTATTCTTTTTCTTTTGGTGAACTATATATTTCTCTTATTCTTATCACATACATTTCTCAATTCAATGCATATCATATACTTATATCATGTATAAGTCGTTCACACTCCACACACTACGTACTACCAGTGTGTGCATGCAAGCTTGACTTGAATTTTCACACACATAGCATTGATAAATAGTTTTTTTTTTTTTAGGGAAGCATTAAAAGATATTGTCTATAGCGGTAATATAAGAAGAATATAATTAATGATATTGTAAAACGACTTGTGTTTCATCAACTTTTTTTTCTTTCTAAAATGACTAATATAGAGGGAGAGATGTATTAATTGAGTCTATCACAAAAGAAAAATGATTTTTCAAGATTCCAATGAAAAAATTAAACAATCCCATATGTTATGTCTTGCACATTTAATAATTGATTTTAAATTTTGATAATTTAACTTAGCAAAATTCAAAAGTAATTAAACAATCCCATATGTTAAGAACACGGCCGGTGTAAAGTGGGAGACTTGAATAGTTCTCCTACCGTAGGAGACATGTTTTTTTTCCTTTTAAAATGAATATGAACTATTGAATAAGGGTTGGATTAAAATGTTTATTATACACCTCCAACACTTAATTGTTTTCTTTTATTTTAAACTAGTGTATTTATCCGACGTTGTTCAGGTTAGACATATAATTAAGGACGACCAAAATTCTGTATGCAACATATTGCATAGATAAAATTTACCACGATCTGGTACAAGACCAATATCTTAATGGGTATACGCACGAATAAAATAAATATCATATTGTAAGTACTCGTAAATTTATAGATGCACATACATATGAAATTAACAGGATTTAGTAAAAAAAAGAAAATTTGACAAACTGAATTTAGTAAAATTATTAACACATATAGAATAAAGTCCTCGTGAGCTTAGATCATTTGGTAAGGACAATGCATCATATATGCAAGGTCCGGAGTTCAAATCCCGACCACAAAAAAAAAAACACATATAGAATAAAATAAACATTTTTTAAGTTCTTGGACTCACATAAATTTATACCCATTATTAAATTAGTAAAATTATACGATTGTCCTATTATTTAAATGAAAAACTTTTCGTCATGAAATAAAAATCTTCTCGTCATTAACAAAAAATGATGGTAATTTTGTAACAAAACTCATTTTCATATCTAGCATAAACATCTCAACAATCCATATCTACTTTGATTACCGTCAAAATATTTTATATGTTTGTTTTTATTTCGAGAAGATTTTTATTTCATATAAAATATAAAAATATTTATTTTATTCTATATGTGTTAATAATCTTTTTTTACTAAATCCTGTTAATTTCATCTGCATGTGCATCTATTAATTTATGAGTTTTTAAAATATGATTTTCTTTTATTCGTGTGTACCCATTAAAATATTGGTCTTGTACCAGCTCGTGGTAAATTTTATCTGCGGATACGTTACTTATACAAAATTTTGGTCGTCATTAATTATATGTCTAACCCAAATAACGTCGAATAAATACACTAGTTTAGAATAAAAGAAAGCAATTGAATGTTAACTGTATAATAAAATTTTGATCCAACCATTATCCAATGGTATATATTCATTTTATTTTATTTTTTTTTTAAAAAAAAAGAAGAAGACCATGTCTCCTACGGTAGGAGACCTATTCAAGTCTCCCATCGTTCGTCAAATTAACTAACCCTTTAATAAACATCCCCAACTAAAACTTCAATATGCAAAAACAGGATATTATATTTTTGTTGAATTTTCAATTTTCTTGAGTTTGTGAAGCAAAAATATTGATGAACTATAAGAGTTTGTTGGGAACATATACGCACACCAAAAGTTTATTCGACATTTTCATATTTTTCCAACTATGACATAAACACCCTTTACGTAAATTGATTGCAAATTTAATTACTTTATTAAAAATCAACATCAAAAATTATAATATACAATGCTAGTGGGTCAACCTGCCAATATACCCGTGTCATTGAAAATGTTCTTTCCAAATCCAATGGCTCACAAGCAATTTACAAACCAAAAAAAAAAAAGAATGTAGTCTCCTACGGTAGGAGATCCATTGAGATCGCGCACCGTAGCCGGAGCCTTAAACAATCCCATATGTTCCCCTCAACAAAACAAAAATCTCATATGTTATGTGTTGCACATTTAGTAGATTAAATTGTGCCAGACATTTATTTGTGGGAATAATTATCTATATAGGGAGTATTAAACTTACAATAATAAATGAGCTGGACAAAAAAAATTCATATAAAAGTTGCTACTTATAAATTGAAATGCAGATATTTTTGTCTAAAAGTTCTCCCCGTAATTTCCCTCAAAAAAAAAGTACTCCCCGTAATTATATTTGGGACTCGTTAACCATTATTATGTTTTTTTTGGTAGAACGTTAACCATTATTATGTGTAAGTAACTCTCCAATACTTCAAAAAAAAAAGTGTAAATAACTCTCCAAGTATACAATGTTTAAAAAAATTGCAATAGTCTGAATGGCCTTTTTTTTATATTTTTCTTTTGTCGTCAAACTGGAAAATATTTTTACGTGTAATTAGGAATGAATAATATGCAGAGAATATTTTTAACTAGGCATATGTGAATATTCTTAAGCTTGTGTTAACGATAGAGAATGTGATAGATAAATAACTGGACATATTCAACCATATTCGATTTAGTAAGAGAGAAAATTCTAATTCTAAAATGATAGAAAACTGGGAGAGACAGAAATAACAATAATACGAAGATTAACCTTTTTTTTCCCATAAAAATGGGGGCTATAATAAAGACACACACAAACATTTGTTTTTACTAAAGACCCACACAAAGTCACAAAAATGAACAATGACAAACATAATATAATAAGATAAAAACAAATAAAAAGAACAGCACACATAGTAAGCCCCCCAGCTAGCAATTACCCTCACTGCTTCTTATCACCTAAGATGAAATTGTAGTTCATCTTATAGTAGTCTTCAATCTCTTTGACAGTTCTTGTACTTCCAATTTCATCAAGAGCATCCTTAATCTTGCCAATGTCTTTGTCATGATACTCCTTGTTGTTGTCCAACACACTTCAAAAATATGAAATAAAAACATTATAATAAAATGTAACCGTGTTGTAAGGTAGAAAATTTGAAATATTTTTGTGGAAGTGTGGATGATAAAGGAGCAAGGAAATATGATCATCATGGATTTTTATCATTTTACTATCTTAGCTTAAGAAAAACTTATGATAAATAAAATATATACAAATATATAAGTAGAAAAATAAAGAACAAATACTTACGTTATTTCTTGAGCGGTCCACTTAGTTGGTTCAAGAGCAAGGTGACCAAACCTAATTGCATGCATGTCTCCCTCTAATTCAATGTACCTTTCAATAAGTTCGGAGGGAGTTCTTCCGGGCAACATCGCCGCCATTCTTTGATATCGGTCCGGAGCATATTCAGGTATATCATAACATGCAAGTTCGAAAATGTGGTTTTCTTCAAAAGTCCAAGGTTTGTTGTTTGTTCCAGACATTTTGAAGAGAAATTGAATTGGTTTTGATTGAGTTGAGAGGAAGAAAACAAGAGAAAAATGTAATGTGTGAAAATTGAGAAACACACATACCGTTTAATTAGATGAGAGAAGAAACGAATGCAATGGTACGTGAGGGACCTATTACCAAGAGTTGCCAAGACACACTAGTCAAAGAAAGAAAGTGATAAAGCTCTTATTCTTTTTTGGAATTTCTAATTCTTAACATTGATTTGTGTATCAGTCAAGTTATTGAAGTACCACAACAGTTAGATATTCAATTGTAGGATAGAGATAAACCAAAGACTTTAATCCATGTGTCTCAAACAAGGATTTATGGATTCAATCTCCACCATTAATTTTATACTTTGTTTCACTCTTTCAATCTCAACCACAAGTAAAAAGTACAATCCTTGTGGCAAAGATTCTCACTCCAGCACGTTTCAACAGAAAAGACAGAGATTCCTCTGCCAACTTCAACTGCATATAGTACTCGTTTTTATTTTTTGAGTGAAATTTTTCTTTTGGTGAAAATCTCATGCAGTTACTCGTACTTATGAGAATTTTATTCCCATTCTTAACTTTGGAAGAAAAAAAAACTATATTGCCAAGAACATTGATTTTATACTTAGGAATAAAATCTAATAAACTTATAGCAAATGTGAAAATATATATTTATGTAATTTTATTATCAGGAATCAACAAAACTTACAATTTTTTTTTGGAACGTTACAGTTAACCTCTAACCAATTCTACACAAAATACAACTGCAATCCTGATTAACTCATATTATATCAATAACCGATTCTAGTTACTTTAATATCACAAAGCTTTCTCAAGGAAGGCTTAGGCACCTTTACATGAGGAAATTTATCGACTGGTGGAGCAAAAGATAAAGATAAGGTATCGACCAAACTTAGGGTTACATAATTGTTAGTAGCTGTGGGAGTATAGATTGGTATACATTAGAATTAGAATAAGCAAGTAACAGCCAAGTTGTGGATGTGGCAATAGTGGATGATATGTCTATTCATTAACTCATTATATGTGGAACTTTTTTATTAGTGGGGTCTTGGGGGGTCTTGGTTTCCAATATATAATTTTATATGATAGAGACTAATTTAATTTCTCTTTTGAGATAATATTTTTAATAAAAATGCAAAAGGAATTTCATTAGTTAATCAATTGGGTACAAGGTATACTTATAACAATCTCTATGCAAGAGTGGTACTTGCAACACATTATCTAACACATATTTTTCAAATCATTGTATTTTATTGATTAAATTAACATGAGTTCCTTCAAATCATGAGAGTTTTATATAAATTTAGTGAGATCCATGTAAATTTTAACTAATAAAAGAGAAAAGTATGTTAAAAAATGTGTGATAATAGTGTGTTTTAGTATTACACCAATAAGTTATAGCAAAAGTGAAGTGATTTTGTGTGCTTCATTTAGAACTTCAATTGCTTCTTCAGAATGTCAAATTACATGAGATACATTTTGAAAATATATCTATAAGTGAAAAACATCTTCACTATTCAGTTTGTAAGAATTAATTTTGACCAGTCCTAACTGTGTGTTTGGTTTAATAGTGACAAAAAATGATTTCATAATATAAATTTTAGTTTTAAGTTAGAATACATACACATAAAAATGTTAGTATACAATAAATTTAAACCTAAAAATCACGTGTGAAGTTAAAAAAAACAAATATTGACTTTAAATTAGAACAATTATAGGGTTATAGAGGTAAAATAAATTTCTTATAACAATCAAATATGTCAAAATTAAATTTTCTTTTTAAACCCAATTTTACCTCATCCAAAGAATGAAATCAATCATGTACAGAATAATAGAAAATTAGACAATCGGAGGCCTACTTTTTTAAAGAATAAAAATCTAATTCGTCACAATTATCTTGTGGCCAAGTTTAGTCTCCTATTGCTCCCAAAAAAAAAAGTTTTGTCTCTTACAAAATAATATCAAAATTAGCCTTTAACATTTTTATATAAATAATAAATTAGTCTCTAAGTCATTATATTAGAGAGTAATTTGTATCTGGTTTAAAATTATCAAAGATTAAATTCAAGAACACATTAATGAAAATGATAACAAATCTCTTTGAAATTAACCAAATATTCAATCTTGAATCCATCTTTATGAATAGACAAAGTTAAATCTCTTGCTACTCATTCCAACCTATCTAACTTGAATGAATAATCTTTGCAGCTGCGTGCAAAGATATTTACCGGGTCATGTTAACCAGTGTCCCCTAAAACACTAGTTAAAAATATAAATTTTTCATTAAAAAGGCAACAAGTAAAATCTTCTTCTAATGCAAAATTTTTATATGAGTCAACTTAACTAATGTCGCGGAATACTAGTTAACATTTTCCTGGATCAAATGGTGCCTTGGATATGCTAAAAGATAAACAACAGACAAGACAATACAAGATAATGCACACACGATTTATAACAAAACATGACAAACTTTTGTCTCTTATTTTTTAACAGATAATTGTAGTTGTTTTTACGGTTATTATACATAATAAATAAAAATAGTGATTAAAAAAAGAAAAGCGTAAAATGGATAGTTAATTAGCCAAAGAAATAATACATGCTATGCAATCATTCTCATTCATCTTGTATGATTTTTCAAATGAACCAATTCAACATGACACCACTACCATCCTTTTCTCATTTCTCTACAAAATAAAAACAAAACAATATGGAAAACCGTATCTACACATCCTCTTACAACATCCCAACCGGAGCAGCTCCATCAACAACATCCCCGACCCAATATTACGACCCGAATACAATGTTCCTCGCTCACTATCGCCGCACCGCCGAAGCCGCCGCCGCCGCTGCTTCCTCCATCCGCTACTCCTCCGATTTTGACATTGCTCCTCCTGGAGTTGTTTCTAGAATCTCCACCACTAATCCTTGGGCGAATGCTTTCCCCTCCGCCGCTGCCGCCGTCGCCGCCGCTGCAACAAATGTTGGCTCCGCTGCTTCACTTGATCTTAAACGCTCTTCTGATGGTTAGTTTTCTTGTTTACTTCTTCTTCAATTTTTTGTGTTGGTGATTTATGGATATTAATATTAATTAATTATTATGAGTGATGTGGATTATGACACTTTTGTTAGGTTTGTTTAATTTGATGATTGATTGTTGGAACTGTTTTAGAGTTGGATTTGTTTTAAATTGCAGTAATTAATGAATAATTAATGATTTGTTTATAATTGTTGAATTAAATGATTGGTTTCTTCATTTTTTTTTTCCTTCCCATTATTGAATGCTTATGCTTAAATGATTGGGGAAGGGAAATTTGTTATTAATGTGACACTAACAGCGTTATTTTACAACCCTCCCGACACCAGTAATAATTTAAGAAAATGAATGTGATTGAATGCAATCATATGTGTCTGTATCAAACGCTATACACGCCTTCGATTTGAAGTATCGGCGATGAAGAATGGTGGAGTTTAGTTAGATTTTTTAAGGGAGCTACGTTAAGTATCATTTGTTTTGTTATCAACAATTAATAGGTTAGTTAAGAACCCACTTGGGTTGGCCTGGTGGTATTGGCTTAGGACCTGGGAGTGTGCTCCTCAAGGTCTCAGGTTCGATTCTCCCCCCTAGTGCCAATTTGGATGGGCTAATTTAACTTCTTAAAAAAAAAAAAAAAGGTTAGTTAAGATGATGTAGTGTTATAAGTTTTATTGTGAGGTTAGAGGTTCGAATTCACCTCTTTGGTTCTGGGTGTTATTTATTTAACGAAAATAGGAGAGAATAGTTAAAACGTAGCACACAGGAGTCGAATATGAGATACACTGGTTCCTTAACAATACACTAATAGCTACGACACTCCTAAGAGCTGGTATATATTTTGAAAGAGTAATATACATATTTGATGCAAAAAAAAATAAAAATTGGGGGAGCCATGTCTCCCACCTGTCATAGAGAAGATCCGCTTCTGGTCCTACATTGTGTAAATCTCAACATTCCCGTGCGTTCATTGGTTATTGCATATTTAGTTTACTTTACTTTTTCATTTTTATATCTACTTGAATGTTTTCAAATTCAATTTTCTGTGATTATGATTCTAGTGCCATTGCCGACCCCACTTAGTGGGAAAAGGCTTGGTGTTGTTGTTGTTGTATGCTTCTAGTGCCATTGGCTTAGGTGGGGTTTATGTAGTTCTAGCAGTGTTGTCAATCACAATCGCAGTAAATAACAATTTGTTTGAATTCCGCGACTACAGTGCTATAGCGACTATTTGATAATACTTTTACATAACAGCGTATCATGGAACAGAAACTATTTTGTTCAAATTTCGCTACTCTATATCACTATATGTAGCGCCACTATGGCTGCTATTTGACAGCATGAGTTCTAGGCATTGCACACGGTATGAATTTGTGGCCTGTGTAGAACATTAGCAAAGAGCAAAAGATATAGACACAAGATTTAATGTGTGATAGGTGATGTGAAGTTGTGAACAATGACAATTAATGGCAATGTTAAAAAAAAGCCTCTAGAGTTGGCTTCTTATTTAAGTGTTTCGCTACTTACTAACCAAACTTCAAACAGAGGGCACAGTGTTGCTATTTTAAATATTTTCTGGATTATGTTGTTTATATGCCCAGATTTATGTATGTTATTTTGATATAATTTTGACAAACATATACTTAAAGCTTTTATATAATCTTAATGAACTTCAATTATCTTAATTTTTAGATGAAATATATTATTATTAGTTACTAAGCTTATGCTCTTTGTCAAAATTATTTTCTAAGTCAAACTTATAAAGTATTATTTATACATTTGCTTTGGTTTCCATGTATATACACTTCTATTATGTATCATAGCGCTCTACCATCCATCCATTTTGAGTACAATTGGGCAAAACGAAGCTTGGTATACGTCGAACTCACTAGCCAAGCGCCCTAGATATGAAACCGGAAGTACTTTGCCTATTTATCCACAGAGGCCAGGAGAGAAGGATTGTGCCCACTATATGCTAACAAGAACCTGTAAATTTGGAGAGAGCTGCAAGTTCGATCATCCTATTTGGGTTCCTGCGGGTGGAATCCCAGATTGGAAAGAGGTGACTATTGTTACTATTTATGCCTATGAAAATTATATTTTTATTGTATAGTACATTTACTATTGGTTATTGCAAAGTAACATGTATTTTAAGATATAGAAAGCATATATGAATATATAATGGAATGGTGTATTATATACTATTTCTTACCGTTTATATGTATTATATTTGTAGTAAAACCTTTGATTTCTATGTATGTCAGTTATCAACACTGTAAAGCTTTTATTGAATTCTAATAGAATAAAAAGTACAACGTATATGTAAAGTATAATAGTACTTGTAGTACAACAATAAACAAACTAATAATATTAAAGACTAGTAACTAATTCTAGCATCTCAACATTTTGTCCCAAGATGGAGCATATAAGTCGTGTGTGTCAAGCTTGCTACATATTTAAGCATTTAACTAGCTTGGTAACTTCTAAGAAACTGAATAATAATGAGTGGAGATTCATGTTTCTAAGTCATCTAAACTAAAAAAAAGCTAGTAGAGATCAATTCTTCACCAGATCTACATAAAATGGTAGTCCACTTAATGTTTGGTCCTCTCGTTATATAAACGTAGTTGATGCAATGTGTAAAGCAGTTTGGTTATGACATCAGTTGCATCTGTAGAACTTACCCAAATTTTCTATACTTGGAACATCTGTTTTACTCACATCAATTTATGGGAAAGTTGGTTGCAGTTACAGATCTTCAAAGTGATGCATGTTCTTGCCTTCTCTTCTTTCCTTTTCTATATTTTGTTTCCTTTTTCTGTCACATAGGGTGAGTGATATTGAGAAAATTGTATCAATCAGGAACTGTGTTGATAATCCAGTAATATTAGCGGCTTGCAAGATCAATGTATTTCTAAATTTAGTATAACATATTCAGATTTTGGGCTTCCTGTCAATTGTAGTGACTAGTAAGAGCTTATAATTTAGGAGCTGTGATGGAATTCTGTCATAATGCCACTCTCTTTTTATTTCCTTTGCTTTTGTAAATCTGTTTATACTAATGAAGCTGTTTTTTTTATGGTGTCACATGATTGTTTAAAACTATTTCACTAATTTGAAGTTGAGTAACTTACATATATCAGTCAATGCAATGGTGAATGTAGTACACATGTAACTGTATTAGAATGATATTTTACTATGATGTCAACTTGTCTATCAATTTTTGTTCTGGTAGTATCCAGTGCCCAATGAAATTTAGGATGTGTGTGAGAGGCTGTAATAGATCATATGCTATGATAACTTTGTTCCCGTTAACTCATATAATCAGCTAAATATGTTACCTCTGTTTTGGTTGCAAAAGGTGAATTACAATCACCTATAAATTTGAATTCTTAAATATATAATTGGTTTACTGATTTGTTATGATGTACGTGGTTTATTCATAACTGCTTTAGGTTCCACATATTGTTCCAAGTGAAACTCTTCCCGAGAGACCTGGAGAACCAGATTGTCCAGTGAGTAGAATTTGCAATTACTCTTTTTCCTTCTTTTTTCTTCAGATACATTTGATCATTTTCTCATTCATTTTGAGTCAATTACATCGCAGTTCTTTCTGAAAACTCAAAAATGCAAGTTTGGTTCAAAGTGCAAATTTAATCATCCAAATGTTCCCTCTGAAAATGCCGATGTTTCTGGCTTACCTGAGAGGCCAATGGAGCCCCCTTGCGCGGTTAGATATTTATCTTTGAGTTATGCTAGCAACGCACTAGTTTATCGGTTGAAATTCATATGGGCTCCACTGAGTTTATGTGGCGCCTACATGATTTAGTAGAATCAATTTGAATTTCAACCAATAGAAGAGTGTATGTTGAGTAGCGTGTTAGAGAGTGTGTTGCTAGAACTCCTCTTTATCTTTTGCATGAATACTTGAGACATCATTTATATGTGGCGTATTTCTGTTTTATATTTATGTAGTTCTACTTGAAAACTGGAAAATGTAAATACGGTGCTGCATGCAAATTCCATCACCCCAAGGATATCCAGATTCAATTATCTGATGATTTGAGCCGTACTGTTGAGCAGACACAAACAAATTCTTCTGTGTTTGATGGGGCAATAGGAGATACACAGTCAATTATGCCTCTTATATCTCCACTGTCGCATAATAGCAAAGGGCTTCCTGTGAGACCGGTATTAATTTTCTCTTTAAGTTCTTTGGTGTTTATTCACTGTTTCATAATAGCTAAAACACAACCTAAACATCGCCTAAGCCTGGTTTTTCACGGTACAAATCTTTGCTGACAGGGGGAAGTGGATTGTCCATTCTACATGAAAACTGGAAGGTAAATATTGATTTTCTTTTCTTGAAGTGGAAATATTGATTTCTGTTTAATTTTATGGATTAAATGTCCTTACTTTTTTTTTACCATTCATATATAAATCAGTTGCAAGTTCGGTGCCAGTTGCCGCTACAATCATCCCGACATGAATGGTATGTATAGTGTTTGGATGTTAGCACTTTTTCATGTTTCTTAAACTATAATTTCTTATGTTTGTGCTTTGGTGCAGCCATTAATCCACCAGTGTCAGCATTGGGCCCTTCTGTTTTGGCATCCTCAACTGCTAATCTTAACATTGGAGCTATTAATCCAGCTGCATCTTTTTATCAAGCTTTTGACACCAGTCTGTCAAATCCAATGGTAATATGGAAGTTTATACTGTACTTAATCTCGTGGTGAATAGACTAATGCAAATTGCAAATAATGTAAACAAACACCTGCTGCTCATTCTTGTGGGGTATGGGAGTTGTTTAAAACAAATTAATGTTTCAGTTGCTTAAACATAAAATTTACGGGTGACCTCAAAGTTATTGTTTTTTTCAGTGTACTACTTTTGCAATGGCTCTACTTAGAGAGAATTGTTATCAGCATAGAAAAGTTGCCATTCTTAAATTATTGTAATTTATATTCCCGAGAGGTATCATCCAGAAAATACTTGGAAGTCTAATTCATCTCATCTGGCTATTTGTTTTCCAGTCTCAGGTGGGAGTAACAGGGACTATCTATCCTCAGCGCCCTGGACAGATTGAATGTGATGTAAGCACTTGCCTTTTTTTCCCAGTGATATTATTATACTTCATTGCCCAATATCTATTAGGGATCACTTGCCTTTGTTGCTTTTATTGCTCTGCTTAGGATAATTTAGTATTGGGTGAAAAATGATGGGGGCTAGGGGATCAGTTTCCGCTTGATAATCTATCTGTTTATTGACGACTACAAACATGCTTTAGGCTGCCAGTAGCTCATTCCATTACTGGTCTTACCCCAAAACCTTGTACTTCTTCCCTTATCTATTCAAGCACCGATCTGGTTTAAAAAATATTTGATTCTTGCAAAATAACACTGTTGTTCAAACTTCACACAAGCTTATAATCATTTATTTGCATAACTCTGCATGCAAAGCCAGTCTCTGCATAAAATATCTAATTTCCTTTTACATTTCTATTTAATTATTTTCCATGCAGTTCTATATGAAATCTGGCATATGTAAATTTGGGGAAAGATGCAAGTACCATCACCCAATCGACCGCACAACATCACTGTCAAAACTGCAATCAAATGTTAAACTTACTGCTGCAGGGTTACCAAGAAGAGAGGTATGTTTGCTCATTTTCATATGCATGCACGTTACAAAATCGCGAATTATTTGCATTTCATTTCCATTTATAAATTGATTTTATGTTTCCAAAAAAGTGCATGGTTACTTGGATTTTTACGTACTGCGTGTGATGGAAAATTTTCAAGTCATTCTTAGTAGATGCCGATTGTCAAATGCTTGAGTAGTTTGTTCGAACAATGTGTCGAAGAAAACAGCTCTTGTGCATTATTCTTGTAGCCATTAACTTCAATTTTAGTAGCATCAACTTAGCTAGCCTCAAATTTTTATCAGAGATTCATGATACTGGTGATTTCATATTCAATATTAAGTGATGTGTAAAACTATTGACATCTAACTTTTTGTCGTGAAGGGTGTTGAGATCTGTCCATATTATTTGAAAACTGCAACGTGCAAGTTTGGTGCAACATGCAAATTTGACCATCCACCACCAGGAGAAGTGATGGAGATGGCCAAGTCACAAGGAGCTTCTACAACAAATGAAGGAGAAACAGAGACCAATGAAGATGTGCCTGGTTCTGCTCCGGAACAATATTGAGATCATTCTTGAAATTACAGTCTATTTTCGAGTCTTTTTCACCTTGTTTTATTTCATTACATGTCTTGAATAACTCTATCAGAAGACCTGTTTTACTTTCTTTGCTGGCAAATGTCTCTCTGGATTGGTATCAGTGCTTATTTGGTTAGTTGACCTATGAAAGTTATGGTCAACTATAGTTTTATAATCATAATCGTTAACATAATTTTAGACTATTTGTAAAAAATAAAAAAAAATAAAAAAAATTGTCTAATTTTTTTCTAACAAGTTAATGTTCCGAAAAATAAATAACTGAACATGTTTATCGTGTGTGCTTCAAAAATGACATCGTGTGTTGCATGGTATTAGAAATGTATAAAGCAATTGGCCTATTATACGTGAATTTGATCAAATTCATGTACAGTGAAAATGTACAAACCATTTGCATTCTTGCACAAGAATAGAGTATTACTTTGACCACCCTATGCCCTTCTCACGTGCCCTGCAAAAATTAATAAATTGCCCTCGGAAACCCTATTTCGGACAGTTAACTTCTAGTCCGGATTACATTTTCTGGACTCATTCGAAGTATAAAAGGGCGTTCACCCCCATTTTTGCAGTTTTACTTTTCACTTACTCTCTCTCTCTCCCTCTAATCCCAAAATCTGAACTGCAAAAATCTAACCAAAATCGGTGAAATCTTGCTCAAACGGACCGCATTTCAATCCTTGACAAACATCACATGGAAGGTTAGTTCAATTTCTGTATGCATGCAAGTAATTTGATTCGTGTTTTTTTTCCTTTGTACTGAAGCAATCCAGATTTCGTTTTCCGAACTGGATTGTTGCAATCTGGAAAATGAATTCTGGAAACACCCAGTATGTGTTCTGTACTTACAGCTTAGCAAAATGATGAGCTGCATCAGAGACCACATCATATGTGATGAGAAGTGGTCTGGTGCCGAAAGGGACTGGGCAATGGCAGCATTTGGAGGATGCGTTGAAAGAGGTGCATGATGGAAAAGTTTACCGTTGTCGGGGAGCTACTAAGGGTGGCAGGGGTGCCAGAGGTGGTGGCAGGGGTGGTGGCAGAGGTGGCGGTGGTACTGGTGTAGTTATTAGGAGTTGATTGTATTTTATTTAATTTTAATGTTTGAATCTTTTGGATAATTATGTTATGTACCATTTGGATAATTATGTTTAATTAATGTTTGAAAATTATATTGTGTTGTTAATTTTGATGTTATAACTTGATTTTTTGGTTTGCATATGGTTAAAGGCCAACAAAATTGACTAAATATGCTCTAAAACAGAGGCTCAGCCAAAACAGATGGCTTCTGCCTTTGTACTGATGCAGTCCGGATTATATAATCCGGACATAATTATCACTTTCCGGATTATATAATCCAGAACCATCGTTCACCACTCTCTTTTGTTGACTTTCAACGGGGTGATTTACGCTTTTCGAGTTATATAATCCGGAAGTTATCTACAATTTTCGGATTATATAATCAAAATCCATCTATTCATAACTGACATCATCATCCATCAGGGTGGATGAAGTGCCAAAATACACGAATAAATCCAGAATTAATATTCTGGAATGGGTTTGGATTCTATAATCCGGACGAGGGGTATTTTGGGAAAAAAAATAGGCCGCGCGAGGAAAGGCATAGGGTGGGAAAAGTAATTCCCACAAGAATATTATTCGAATACCACATTTACTTCAATTGCAACATTTAGATATTAGAGGATTTGCTTTTCTACCCTCCTCAATGTCTCCCAGGCCCCCAAAAAAATTCAGTATTAACTCCTGAAGGGCATTTTTTTTTTAGTTTTAACACCTGTAGATAACTTCTGAAGGACATTTTTCAGTGTAAAGAGATATTGAGAGAGGCCAGAAAAGCAATCCTCTAGATATTAAACTAAAGGCTAAACCAAATATGAGCTGTAGAGTTTAATACAAGAATTGTTGGATAATCATGTCATAGAACCAAATGGTGTAACTAAGCTTTATCATGCCAAAAGAAAGGTGAGATAAGACAGTAAAGGGATTTATGCATTTTCTTATAATGACCCAGCTTATGCTTTGTCTGTTTTGGAAACAACCTAGAAAAATAATAAAATTTGAGTTAGAACCCAGACTCAAGTTTGAAGAGATTTTCTATTTGCTTAGGTGCAATGGAAAATGTACTTGTTATGGTTTTCAGGCCTCGGTTTAGCATTGATGGTTATTGCCTAAAAGTACTGTATAAAGGAGTATTACTCTCAACTGTATAGTTGATAGTAACAAAGGCATGTTTCCAACAGAAAATTGAGCAATGTGACTGCAAATTAGTTGTTAGATAGTGAAAGGCCTAAAAGTATGTGAACTATTGACCATGTGCATAGATCCGATCATGTAACAAACAAAGTGTCACAGTCCTTTAATAGTTGGTTGGAATATGACAGAAAGTAAGATAATTTATGCAATGGTTGAGTGTATTGCCTGTAGGTTGATGGCCAAATTTCAGAAAGATATTAGAAAGGGTGTGGGTCTGAGAATGTTATCATACCTACAATGCAAGAAGAATGTGTAGAGTCATATGCATTGAGGGCTTCTGTGGTGAACTTGAAGTGAGGGCTTGAAAATGTTAATCTGGTTACTGGAAGCTATTTGGTTTGCCATGAATGAAGTAGCAGCATTTTGGTTTCAATTGTAGATAGCAACATTCCTTTTCCAGTGTAATATAACAACCTTGTTGTATTGTAGGTATGTTAACAAAACTTGCCTTTGCTTAGCCTGTGTTGCCCTAGGTAATTATGACATATTAACAAACAAAATCATAGTCATCGCAATGAAATATCCGCAGGTAACTAAGCCAATTAACAAGTCATGCTAATGAATTAGCCAAAATTGTTTGAGAAGCATTTGATTTGCTGTCAAATTTTGCTTAGCTTTATTATTTGTCATCAGTTGTTATATAGCTGATGATAGATATTTCTTTGACCGAATAACATCAAATAAATTCGTAACGTAGTATTTACAAGAGTATTTACTTCACTACACATGTAATACAATTCCTAAAGAATTCCAGGTCCAATAAATTCCAGCATAAGCAATTGGAAACATCTCCCTTCTCAACCAAAAAAAATTCAAAATGTCCACATCTATATATATTCTTACACTTCTTAGTCCCCTTTTACTTCAACCAGTGCTTGAAAATATTTGTTCTACTCATAGAACAATTAAGGGAGGTCAGTGTCCATTTTCAAATTAGAGGGGTGTGTATTTTTTTAATGAAGCTGCAGGTGTAGATCTGATTTTCCCAAAATTTAATATGATTTTAAAAACAAACTTGAGCTCATTAGACATACCTTAGACGCTCTTGTAAAAGAATATTAGTTATTAGGAAAATGGTTATACCTCCTGATTTTAGTAATGTGATGTAAGTTCATTTACTTGTTTACTGCTACTAGTACTATACAAAGCTGCTTTCTTTCCCTATTCCCAGATCTCTATTTCAATCTACCAGTTTAACCATTTACATGATATTGAGACACCAGATCTCTATTTCAATCCACCATTTTAACCATTTACATGATATTGAGACACCGGGGCAGGGTACACAAGACATTTATTCATAAATAAATAAAAAGGACATGTTCAATAGCTTCTGGGATGCTTAGAATAAACTGAATTCACATCACCATGAAAGGGAGAACTTACAGAAACAACTTAAAACATGTTTAAAAGTTGTTTTGGACTCATTTCATAAGCTCTCTAAGATAGCTTATGAAAATAGCTTATAAGCTCATACAAGAATAGTTTTAACTATATTTTATCTTTCGTTATACAAATAGCTTATACATAAGGACTTATCATGATAAGCACTTATGCTATAAGCCATTTATCCAAACATGACCTGGATTTTTTGAAAGAAGCTTGTAAAGGGTGGGGGATGTTACTTCTATATTTCTAATATCATTTGGAGAGTGGGTAATGGATCTAGAATTAACTTCAGTGATCAATGCCAAAGGAATAAGTGCTTGCAGAGAGTTCACTCAACCTCAACCCCTATATCCATAGTTGAATATACTGCATCACTCAGGAATATGTTACAGACCTAGATGAGTGGGACTTAGGTCTTCTATGAAGTCTGTTCCATCAAAAAGTTATTGGTTTTATTAGAGAGCTTAGGCTTTCCAGGATGCTTTGCTGCTTACCTTTCAAACACAAAAAATGACATTGCATTCACCCATGCATCTTTTTCAATCTGTGTATGATAGCCCAGAAATGATGATGGTTTCTTACAACTTACTAACGATTGTCAAGTGAAAAATTAAAATTGTTTCATTTGTCATTTCACTAGGGTCAAGAATCAGCTGAAATATTTCAGAAGAAAATTTCAGAAGACAATGAAAGTGGTTTTTTCCCTGTAAAGGAGAAATGGTTTTTAAATTAAAATTCATCACATTTATTACAGGGAAAAAACCACTTTTTTAATCCAATGTGAAAGACAAAACAAATATATCATCCATAAGCTTCACCTATATCCTTAGAAACAAAAGCTGTTGCACCCAAAATTTTCTTCATGCTGGAAACACAAAGCTATATTAGATAGAAACTTAGCTATCCAACCACTCAAACTGTACAAGCTAACCGAAGACAAAAATGTGTTTGGAGAAAACCAAAGCACAATTGTGAGCTAAAAGGGTTGATGACTAAACTCCCTATTCCACTTAAACACCGTTTGCACCATTTGCAGAACCATTGGAAGATTTGAACCCATTTGCATTTTGTGCTTTCGAAGTTGGAGAGTGTGATTCATGTACTCCATTGGTTAAATTTGCATTTCCTTTGTTATTTGACACAACTGTCATCTTACATGCTGCTTCTATTAATCCTGTTGTTGTTACAATAAGGTATTCATTTAGTGTGCATCGATGGAACCAAATTAAAATATCAAAACAACAAAAAAGATTATACAATTCAATGGAGCATATTGGCATCATTATTAGGTAAAGAAAATTGACCAACCATCCAAACCTAGGGAATACAGATTCTTCATGTTACATATTTATGTGACACAAGCATGTGAAAAATTCTACCTTAACATAAGACATTCAAATTTGTGAATGCAAACAATTTTCAAATGACCTTATCAGGATCTATTCCCAGAACATCATTCGGTGAAAGGGGATATGTTTGTCACAGTTTTTTTATAATAAAAAAAAAAAAAAAAAAAAAAAAAAAATTTTTTTTAAATTAAAAAAATAAATTATAAGAAGCAGTTTTCATGCATTTGTTACAACTTTTTAAAAAAATGAGTTTGAAGAAAAAATGAGAATCTGAAAAAGAGGCTAAAAACTGCTTCAAATGTGAAGTTGTTTAATGTAGCTTCTCTTGAAAATCATTTTTGATAAATAATTTTTCTAAAAAAAAGTGATTCCCATTACAGTAAACAAAAATTAAATAACTTTTGCTTTTCTTAAAAATATCTAAAACATAATCTCTAAATTATTGAATACCAAAATCACAAATGGGCTCTGAGCTAAGTGTGATACAATTCAGTGATCATTCCATCAAAGTAGAAAAGACAGGATATAAGATACATGTATAGATGTGTAGAAAACATAAAAAATGGAAGCATCACATTTAACAACTGACAAAAAAGGTGAGGGGATTACAAAGGCATGAACTAGGAGAATGAAAAGTGACACGGAATAACTTTGAAAGAAAAATACCTGAGAATAGTGGAGAAGGTTTCCCTGGTCTCGACTTGAACTCGGGGTGAAACTGAGCACCGATAAAGAAAGGATGACCATGCATTTCAACTATCTGCAATTGTATCATGGAGGACACAATTACAATAAAAAAATTAGTTATAAATGGTCGGTCTCTAGATCGACGATAGAAGATTTTCAAATTTCAATTTCATGCAAATACACAGACCTCCATTCGCCTCCCAGTTTCGTCTTTGCCAACAAAAGTTAGACCAGCAGTCTCAAGTTGTGATATCATGTCAGGATTAACCTGTACAGTACAACCACCATTGTACATGAACAATGTTGATTTTTTCGCATAAAGAAAGCTTTTTGCATGAAAACACTACTTACCTCGTATCTATGGCGATGTCGCTCATCGATAAAACTTGCATTTCCATACCTGCCCAAGATTAAAATATAGCATCACAAATGAGATATAGATGTCTGGTGAAGATCCATAACACACATTTTAAATTAATTTTTTATTATAAATGTGAAAAATGAATCATCTTGTTGCATTAAATTAATGATTAAGAGATATTTTCACATAAATTTAAATGCAAGTGCACATTCATCAGTTGAGTTACCCTCAATAGATGATAACATATGCAACAAGTTTGTATATGTACCAATAAACTGGAGTTTAGTTTTTTATTCTTACAACTTGGCTGATTTGCAGTCAGCAACCTGAAAGTAAGTTCTCCTTGAACCAAGACGCATGGTTCCACCCATATGTGTCTTTGAACCCTATCAATAGAAAACCAGTTTAATTAAATTCTAAACTAAAATGAATAACATTATCAAGCCGTAACTACATATATATATATGGGAGGATCAGCAAACATACTTCGGGCATAAATATGACACAAGGATTTTTGGTTTCGGGATCAAATTCAGTGCTATTAGCATCGTGAAGACCCAGAACAGATCTTGCAAATTCAACGACAGCAATTTGCATCCCCAAGCAAATGCCCAGAAACGGAACATTGTTTTCTCGAGCATGCTTTGCAGCAAGAGTTTTCCCTTGCACTCCTCTGTCACCAAAACCTCCTGGAACTAGAATTCCATTAGCACCCTGCAATGAAAACCCATTTAGGTAACATCTGAGGATACAATATCACATTCAAATATATCACATTCAAATACAATTATGTCGGTGTAGTATTAACAGAAGAAAAGTGAGGAAATGCATTTAGTGCATAAAAGTTCAAACAGTAGAAAAGAATAAAAAACCTCTAAAAGAATCCAAGCAGCTTTATATGCATCAGGATTCTGCAAACAGTAAATTAATCATCAGAGGCTTGGAATAAAGTAAAACAAAACAGTTAACTAACATTTGCAGAAACAATAGTAGAAAGATCAGTTATTACCTCTTTCAAGGTATCATCTTCAAGATCCCCAGCAGGAACCCAGTCCACAACTAGCTTGCGGTTGCAAGCAACAGAAGCGTGCAGAAGTGCCTGCACAAAAGACCAATTATATATGATGTTTCAATTAAGCATGTCATTACACACGGTACACGCCCAAAGGCATCCATATAAATCATTTGTGAATTATTATATGCATTTTCAAAAATAGAACCTCACTGGCCTATCCTCACAACAAACTTGGTCAGAGTCGCTTAATCAGTCACTTAATCCGTTCCCTTGACTACCCATTGACTATGACCGTAACAACGTGTCTGTACACTTATAAATATCTATTCGGTTTCAACTTTAAACAGCAAAGAAAAATTCATCGCAAGTATCCCTGAATTTTATCCAAATTTCAGGTTTTCATGCATAAGAATTGCAACTGGTCAGATACTCAGTACTAATGATATTGGCGCATATCAACAATAATCCTAAGTGTATCTAAACTCGAGATAATAGCAGCAGCACCGAAATCAATAAACTCCTGATTAAACTATACATGAGAAACAAAATAAAGATGGTGTATTGGCCACCATACTATTTTAGATGAGAAATCTCACGCTGCCTTTTTTTAACAAAATGAACTACTAAAACTGCAAGTTGCTGAGAATGAAGAAAGAAAAAAAAAAGAGAATTATTGATGAGTAACACCTTCAATACAGAAAGATATGCATCTGAAAGGCCAGTATATTTTCCCACCATTGCAATTCTAACCTGTGAAGAACATAATAGGTATGAGGTCAACAGATAGCACTGTTCGGCAAGGTGAATATCTAGTACTGAATTATAATTTTTAAATGATATATCAGAAATATAAAAACCTACAGATTCATGAAATTTGTGATAAACTTTTGTTGTAGTGATCCACGCCTTAAAATCAGGCTCTGTAGCAACACTGCAAATAATAACGAAATCAGTTCGAAGACAAACATTTTTTAAGGTAACTGGTGTCATAACTAACAATAAAATGTCTAAAATCAACACAATGGGATTAGGATTTCTTTATGGGGGTACGGATAAATGAAGATTACACCAAAACAAGAATGAGTTTGTCAAACAAACCCTTGAAGGTTTAATGTTTTCAGGATTGCCTCATGTGCCTTCTGGTCCTATTCATAACAAAACAATATCAAAAGAAAAACTTCTAGTTAATATATGAATCACGTAACATAAAATAAAAATAAAAAACAATTCAACTATCTAGGCAAAAGAGATATTAGAAAGAAGTTTCACAAAGTATCATAGAATTACTTACTCTTAACAGCAAAGGAATGTGCCAGATGTTTGGAACATCACAGAGAGTGAGTATGTTTGATAACTGCAGATACATAAGTTTGCATTGAGAATATATGTATACATAAGGCTTTAAGAATAAGTAAAGTGAGTAAGTCTTGAAGTTATTTTGTATCAGTTACCGGTACATGACAAAATTGAGAAAGTTTTCCCTTGACATTATCATCAAGTTCCTGTAAGGAACAAATACAAATATTCAATCATATTATTACTGAGAACCAACAGTGCTGAAAAGAAAAAAGCAAAGATCAAGAGACAGACCTTTGAACTGCGACAAGCAAGAAGATTTGGGATCAACCCTAACCCTCTAAGTTGACGGACACTGTGCTGGGTTGGTTTTGTTTTCTATAGATTAAGATTCTGAATTAGTAAGAAAAACAAAAAAAATACAATTAAATTACAATGTCCATTGATAGAATACAGATTGCAGTGTACCTGTTCACCAACAACATTAAGAACAGGCACGAGGCTAACATGAACCAAACAGAAGTTGCTAGGGCCTAGAAAAATAAATAAACAATGAGATAAGATTCCTTAGAAAAAGAACAGCCAACCAAAATATGTTGATATAATTCAGTATACTATAAGGTCTCAGGTATGACAAACATTACCTACGCGGTACGAAAATTGGCCAAGTGCTTCAATAAAAGGCATCGACTCAATGTCACCTACATCAAAGTAAAATCATTTTATATTAGCACTCTAAATTACTATTAAAATAAAGACTTCATATTTAATGTTTGTCAAGTAGAACATGCCTGATTTTCTGATTCGGAAAGTACTGAAAATCAAATTCAACCTCAGCGCATTTAGAGAAAAGAGGACATGTATCGTCAGTGTAAACTAATTTTACACTGACATCCAATGAGAATCAAGTATGTTGCAGTTAGTTTTAAAATGTGGTTACAAAGTGGATTTATGTGGCGATATAGTGAGTTCTCATCGGATGGTGCTGTTAAACTAATTTACACTTACAGTGCATCATCACTAAACTCTACTAAGTATTAGAATTTGTCAGAAAAATAATAATTTACCGATAGTTCCACCCAATTCAATGACACAAACATCAGCTGGGCCTTCTTTTCCATCAACTGGTACCTGTGCTACACGTTCTATCCATTCTTGGATAGCATCTGTGATGTGTGGAACAACCTACGAATACAGCAAAGGTAATCAAAACCAAGGGACAATCAACCATAACAAATAGATTCGGAAGGAAAAATCAGAACCACTAAACATACCTGGACAGTTTTGCCAAGATAATCTCCTCTTCTTTCCTTCTCAACAACAGACTATTAAGCATTCAAAACAATAACAAAAGTTAAGAAACCGAAGGCGCTCTTAGTAAACAAAGACAATAAAAATAAAACAATTAATTAGAAGAAACAAATGTTGTCCACCTGATAAATTTTTCCAGTTGTGATATTATTGTCGCGAGTTAATTTGATGTCCAAGAAACGTTCATAGTTTCCAAGATCAAGGTCAACCTTCAACCAAGAAAAAAATTTGAAAATAGAACATGAGTAAAAAGGGAATGCTATTACCATTATAACTAAACAAACTACTATTGTGACCTTAGATAAAATAAAGCAACATGTTCAAATGAGTTTCAAAATCAAACACTTTAAGTTGAGTTTCACATTAAAATGGCTGATGCCACATTATCAAAAATTGGAATTCTACAATCTCAAGTCACAAACTTAATGCTTGAAAGGAACAAATAAGATTCATCCCATGACAGAAAAAAAATAGAAGGTTGACTAGTATATTTACCTCACCACCATCATCTAACACAAATACCTCCCCATGCTCAAAAGGAGACATTGTCCCTGCATCAGTGTTCAGGTAGGGATCTGCGAGCAACAGAAACTTTACATTTTAATAATGACTAAAATAAGACTTTTCTGATTCAAAAACATTCTATTTTCGTTTTAATTATAAAACTGACAATCTGTCACCTTATTTTCAATGTTTCTTGCAATGTTGTCAATTGCAGATTGCGGAAAATTGTGGTTTTTTTTCAATACTGATAGACTACAGTACTATAGCAGTTACTTCACAATGTTTTGCAGTTAATTGCGAATGGAGGAGGAACAACAGTGTTTTGTTAAAATTTCGCTACGCAATAGTGCTATATCCGTTATTTGACAACACTTGTTTCTTGTACTAAAAAAACATGTACATTATGTGTGCTTTCACTATTTCCTATACAAATATTCGAAAACAGGGACAAAATGAAAACAAAATAAATTCATAATCAAAAGCAAAAACACAATAAAACATAAAAAGTTTTGTTAAACCAAACAGGCCAAGTTTCTACCGACTTTATCGGCTCAAAAAGTGAAAACAGATCCTTTCCTTCATACCAACCGACTTTATCAGCTCAAAAAGAGCAAACACATCCTCTCCTTCACACCAACTCAGATACGTAAAAATGCAATCAACCGTAGTAATTCGCATTGCAATCCATTCAAATGTTTATCAAAAGGAAAAAATTAAAAAGAGTGAGAATTCAATTCTAAGAAGGGGAAAAATACCAATTTTGATAGAAGTAACTCGAAAGCCACAAGCCTGAAGGAGTACTCCAATGCTGCTAGCAGTCACTCCTTTGCCAAGTCCACTAACAACTCCACCAGTCACCAAAACGTACTTCATTTTCTCCTCAATTTATTTACTCCAAACGATTCCTCTTCAGCTGCTTATCCTATGCAACATGCGCAAAACCATATATCAGTATCATTACAAAAAACAACACAAGACTAAAACAATGATTTAGTGTCATCTCATCACCTCATTCCTTTTTGGATTAACTTATTGGAACTTATCTACTACTAGTATAAGCATTGTGAGACTGTTCACGAGAACTTAAAGAAACAGGTTATGACATATCTATAAACTATTTTCAGCTTACTTCCATAAACCCTACAGTATAGCTCATGAATACAACTTATATCTAATATATAAAAGGTTTAACTTTATTTTATCTATTGCTATAGAAATAGCTTACACACAAGCAATTATATGATAAGTACTTGTGCCATAAGCGCTTAACTAAGTGTATGTTTGGTTGCTGCACACAAATTGATTTTGGCTCTAGAATCGATTCTACTTGAAGCTATAGCTTTTGATTCTAGAATTGATTTTTACACACAAATTTATAATTCAACTCACGTTTACATAAATGTATCCAAACATAAACCATTTTACCTTCAACTCACTTTTAGTCATAATCAATTTACATAATCAATTCACCCACAGAACCAAACATACACCCGAAACTAATTATGGAGATGTAGAATGGATTTTGACATGTATTGTTGTTTTCGAGTAGAATTGATTCTAATTGAAGTTCGGATTTGTAAGCTTTGATTCTATAATTGATTTTTACACAAATTTAAAGTTCAATTCGCTTTTATGTGAATGTATCCAAACAGAAATCACTTTATCTCCAACTCACTTTTAATCAGAATCAATTTTACAAAATCAATCCACACAAAATCAACTTTTATCACCACAAAACCAAACATGCCCTAAATAGTTAATCCAAAAGGGCATGATTATCTTTGAATAAATTATTGTACTTTTAACCTTTTTGAAAAGAGCCTATAAGAAACTGACAAAACCCTATAAGTAGGTTATTTTTTGAGATCCATTTTTCAAAACTACAACAATAAAACAAACATTAACAGATAATAAAATAGATAAAAGGGCAATAAGAAAACACAACATGCAAGATAAAAAAACGAAACTTTAGAACAAAAGAAAAAATGGGTTGTGAAGAAAAATAGCAAAGAAATGAGAATAATGAGAAACCTTGTTGGTAATGGGGGATTATGTGAATGAATGAGAAGCAATGTGCATGCAAGGAAATGGAAAAGAGGGTTGTTGTGTGAATCCAAAAGAAGAAGCGCTTTTCAGAAGAAGCGCTTTTCGGCGCTCTCACTCTCTTTTTCTTGTTGCTTGTTTTCAGGCGGCGGGGAAACAACGAAGCAAAGGTTTCACCTTTCAACTTATACAACAAGCTAAACCCACAAACAAATTAAATAAAACAAAATATAAATATTTTTTATTTTCTTCTGAAAAAAGATTTATCTTATGATGTCGTGGTTAAAGAGTAAGTACTGAATAACGCAACACAACGCATGACAAACTTTTTTTTGGTGGTGATCAACGTTTGAACCTCAACTTTACATATATTATGTATTGTCTTTACTAACTGAGTTAAGCTTACGAGGATAACGCATGACAAACTTTTATTATATTGAATAGTTTTTGGTCTTATACAATTTTTTATGAAAATTGTTGTTCGCACATATCATAAGGCTAAAACACATATAAAAGATTAAAATGCCCCTTGGCAGTTAGCTGCCGCCAATTTCGTTTTTCCTCGGTAGTTAACTGTCGAATTAAACCTCGGCAGTTAACTGCCGAGGAAACAAATTATGCAGACTGTGGGATCTGCATAATTCAACCAAGCCAATTTCGGTCAGTTTTACCTGTAATTAAACCAGAGCATTTCCAAAGCCAATATAACTCATACAACATTTGTACTCAGTCATAAACAAGAAAAATACATTATTTTTTACAATTGTCCATAATTAAAACCGACATTTGGTTCAAAGTACACGAAAGTTTGAAATTCATCATAACGTTACATAGTGTCCATAATTAAACAACACATTACAACTCATTACATATCATTAAATTAAATCCCTACTTACATTCAAGGCAATAACATATGGAACGAACATACATATATAATATATTATTTTCCACCATATTCCGAAACATAAATTTGACGTCGCTATCGTCTTCAACAAGCCACCAAGGCATATAGTTTGTCGTTTTCCATGCGTATTCATCTTCATCTTCTCTTAGGTCTATGCATGGCATTTGACCAAACAAGTGACGTGTATATTGATTTTCACCAATATGTTCAAAATAAATGTTAAGTTGTGTCTTCAAATCATCAAGAGAGTCGGTCGGCGTTATCATAACCTTAATTGTCTATTTAAAAGCAAAGTACCTAACACGGCCTTCAATTTTTGCAACCTCAGACATGTTTCACTTCACAAAAGCTTTATGAAATAAAATCATACATAGGATGTAATTAAACGAAACGTAATAATCAATAAAATGTATATAAAATGCGTAAACATAAATGCGTAAACATTAACAAGGAAGAAATAAGTATGCACTAGTTTCACCACATAAAAGTCATATTATCATATATTTATATAAATTACATAATGTTACTTATATATTGGCCACAAAAAATTGACGTTACAATTTCGACCCCAAAATATACGTCGGTGTAACTTCTACCAAAAAAAAGAACTAACACCGACAAAAAAATCACTCATTAAAGACCAAGTGATTGCGGAAGATCAAGTGAAATAGAATCTTCCTCATCTTCCGCAATAACTTCAAATTGTTGCTTTGGTTTTTCGGGAGTGTCCAACAAAATAGGCGTCGCTTTATTTGACTCCTTTTGTGGTTGCGGCAGTTTGTTTCCTCTTTCAATAATCATGAGCTTTCGGAACAACTCATGTTGATCCAAATATTCATCTTCCCAAGTCACCACATCTTCATTCTTGTGATTGTTCCACTCCGTAGATGATGGAGGTAGTGGACAACCATCCTTCAAAAAAATAAGCAGGAAATGATTCGGAATTACCCCAAGGCACATGATGGGAGTTTTTTGCTTACCCGGCTGTAGTAGCCCTCTTGGTGGAAAAAAGATTTCAATTTTTCAATTTCAAGATTTATCAACACGACCACACACCTTTTGTAATAATTAGCAACAATGTGTCCCATGTCCGGAAAAGTCAACCACTTATCAACAAGATGTGCACAACCTTTCATATTTGCGGGAGGATTTAAGCCATTTAAAATGTAGTTATAACGATCCTCACCCGCATTACTTCGACATAATCATCTCTATGATCTTTCAACTCTTGAATAAGATGTCTACGAATCATGATATGACTTTGTTCGGTCAATCCCATGAACTCGGCTATAGCCTGAAATTCACAATGTCCATCGCCTATAACATCCACCACTTTTTCAATAAATGGAAGCATGAAGCGTGACATATAATCAATAGGCCTCATAACCGGAATAGCCTTAGGCTTTGGATACCGAGAAGGTGGTGGAAGTGGGGAAAGTGATGTTTTACCAAGACAAGCACCTCTTTTTCTTTTAAATGATGAAGTTGTTGGTGATGGGGACGGTTGACTATCCGGATTTTGGGAATCAACAACTTCCCATGAAGAAGGGATTCGAATAGTCGATGTAATTTTTCCTTTAGACCTCGCAATGTCCACTTTTTTCTTGGCTCCCTTGGTTGGTACTTTTCGTGGTGGTGGAGACATCATGGTGGTTTCAGGAAATGCCAACTGCCGCAAAACCTCTTTGATTTCAAGCTTCATTTCGTAAGGGACTTTCTTGAGACGTTCTTGAATACTGTTCCACTCTTCATCGACAGAAAAACCATGGTCATTACTTTCTTCGACCATACGTAACATATGCCAATGATGGTGTATCTCATTCAATAAAATTGGCTTGTCTTGAAGGATTTTAGTAGCAATTTCGCATGCACATGGAAGCCCGTGAGAAGTCCTTTGAACACAGCCACAAATTTCTTTGTCCATGCACAATGTTCCCCTACAACGTGACTCTTCCTAAGCAATGTTGTCCAAAGCACATCTAGACACATGCCCACCTAAACCGGAGTACAAAGTGACATCTTTGAATCTGTGTTCCAATATGGTAACACTCTGACCAAATGTTGTTTGTATCGCAGTGAACTGAAGCACCAACATGTCATGTATTTTCTCCCAACAAGTACTCAAATCA
>Ga0315913_1000287_pt1 | contig 40443 bp, 14 predicted proteins | sample MpolsnodulesMG_FD_207736 | JGI IMG/M metagenome (GOLD analysis project Ga0315913, IMG submission 207736) | Medicago polymorpha root nodule microbial communities from Los Angeles, California, United States - small nodules | ecosystem: Host-associated > Plants > Roots > Nodule | place: USA...
ATAGTACTTTGATTATGGATCCTGCACACTTGAACAAATTGTTTAGCATGTCCAATTGATTATTTTTAATACCTTGTTATTGTCAAAACTCAATAGGTGACTTGTGAAACACCCTTGTTCCAACAACAATGTGTAGCTAAATCTCTTAGAGATTAGGTCTGAGATGATTCTGATGTAACTCTAATTGAACCATCTTGCTGTGAAACTCTATTATTGTGAATATCAATCTAATTTTATTCAATTCAATTATTCTTAATGCTTTTTATATCCTAATCAAATATAAACATAATTTCATGAGAATGAATGACTACTGACCATAACTTTCAACTTAGACCTAATTGATTTGTTCAAGTAAACAGGGTTAGTTTAGGAATGGATAATCGTTTATTTGTGATATTAGGTTAACGTTCTTCAAACCTTCAAAGAATATTAGATCACCTAAGGAATTAGGGACTGTAATCTGAGAAGAGGGTCCTAGGTCAAAGGATTGATTAGGGCTATTTTAGTTAATCATCGTAAAACTAGAGAAATATTCATGAGAAATAGGTGCAGTGTACCAATTAAGGGAACTCAGAGGATTCGAAAGACCTAGTCTCATCTCTATCTCTATCTTTTCTAAACAACTTTATTTTCTGCTATTTACTTTTATTGCACAACAAACCTACTGCCTCGGGCACTAAAATAATATACACATCCTATTTCATAATGCTATTGTTTAATTGAGATTAACACGGTCCTCGTGGAAACGAACTTAATTGTATTATTTCGATAATCTTTAGTACACTTGCTAAATACCTTTCAAGTTTTTGGCGCTGCTGCCGGGAACTGTTGAATTATTTCAACAAGGCAATTGCGTTATAATTTAGAATTTTTGTCATTTATATTTTTGTTCATATATCGAAGAAATTTTTTTTGAAAAAATATTATTATTTATGCTCTTCATGTTTATCTCTTTCTACTTTGTTGCTAAAAAGTTTATCCAAGTTTTGCAACTATGATAGACAAGTTCTGCCTTTATGACACAGACGATATTGTTACTCTGTTGTATGAAAAATATTAGCTATCTCGCAAGATACAACATTGGGACGATAAAATCTCAAGATTAAATGTGATATACGAGCATTATGAGGCAAATCAATCAGGTAGTGATTGTGAAGGGAAGAAAGAGGTGATCAACATCGATTACAATACACAACTTAAAAATATTTTAGATGATTTCTTGATGTCAAATCAAGTTTCATTTGAGAAGTTTAATGTTTAGTGTAGTGATCTTGTTGAGAAATCATATGAGTCTCAAAAGAAGTTGGTTCAGATGGAGACTGAGTTTCACAAGGTTGTAGTGGAAGAAAATCCACAAGTGAGGCGTGTTGATTTTTTCCCGAAGTCTGAACCAACGAGGGTTAAAGAAATCACTCTTTTGCAATGGGATGTATGTCATTTTATAAGGTGGGAAAGCTTAAATTCCAAAGGATTAACAATGAACGCATGAGAGTATCTGATTCTTTATGCCAAGTTCTTGGAATTCCTGCCAAACAAGAGGAAGAAGAAGGGTGATATATTCTTTCTATCATTTTTGCCTCCCTAACAGCGGTTGAAGCTTCAATCTCAATGACGTAAAAGAAAGCGTTGGGTGGGAGGCAACCCACTATTTTTACTTTCAGATATTGCTTTTATTTTTATTACATTTCAATATAAAAAAAATATATATATTTTAGCTAAAACAAAAAAAAGAGACGAAGAAAATTTTCTTGCAAAATCGTGACACGATTTTGCCTCTTTCTGAAGCTCTAAAGTTTTTTCTAAGTCCAAAAAGTTGTCCTCACGACATTGTGCGGCCAAATCGTAACACGATTTCTGGCACTTAAAATTTTTCAAAATTGGCAATCTTGAGCAATCAGGACATGATGATACCCAATCATGTCACGATTTGGTGGTTTTTCAAATTTTTGACTGTTACTAACAAAATCGGGACACGATCTCTCCCAACCGTGTCACGATTTCACTCAGCCTATATATATCCCTTTCACAAACCTCATTTTCATAACTTCCAAAAGGAACAAAACTCTGCCCAATTTTCTCCAAAACCCTAACCCACGAAATTCAACCCTTTTCTACTCAATTTTCATCACCTTTTCAATCTTATATTCATCTCCAATCCATATCAATCCTTCCCAAACTCACAAATTCAACCAATCTTCATCAACAACCCACAAATTTAACCAACTTTCACTAAATCAATACCATGGCCCCCAACAATCGCAACAAACAAGCCGGCAAGAAAGCCAAAACGACAAACACCTACAAACCACCGACCAAACCACGAACCATGCCCGAACCACCACCATCTGTTACCGCCAGATTCTTGAATAACCAAGTCAGGGACTATTTCAAGAACATCAAGTCATATCGGGTGATTCAAGAGAAGATCTTTGATGTTCCAAAACTTGTGAGAAACCCTGAGTTTGAGGCCACAATAAGGACACTGGGATGGGATTTCCTGAATGGAATGGTGTTCGACCAAGCAAACAAGACACTCACTTTGGAGTTTTATGCAACTACTCGATTCTCAGGAAAGAAGTACGAGTCTTATGCGAGGGGCAAGGTAATTGATTATAGCTCTGAGGCTATTAATAGGTTGCTAGAGTTAACTCCGCATGAACAATGTGATGTTTAGAGGCGGAAGGATGAGGACAAGGATTGGACTGACGAGCAGTGAGAAGAGTTGCTTCTCACATTGTGTAGAGAGGGAGATCTCTGAGGATTTTGATGCAGGTGATGCTAGGTCTAGGTCACATTTTAGCGAGGAGTCCTACATGGATATTGAGCGGATGGATACTGGCAACCCCAGTACTTGGATTGACCGTGATCAGATGGGTTGAGTGAACTACTGATGGTTCAACTCACTTTTATGTTCCGCCTTATTTTGTTTCAGCACCTTTATTTTGTAGTTTTATTTTGTTTTATGAACAATTTCTCCTTAGTTTTTATTTTGATTAACTCAGTTGTACCCCTGTTATGTAATTGAATCTGAACTTGTTTATTATTGATGAATTTGCTTGTTTGTTAACTTTTTCCGGTTTAGTAACAATTTTGTAGTCAAGTGGTATTCCAAAAGTTTATAAGGAGGTAGTGACTTGAAACTCAAAGGCGAAGTATACGGCACATGTGATAGGTAGTCAAAACTCCTAGAAATCTAACATGGTAAGGTTCATGGCCAATTTTTTTTTTTCAATTTACTTGAATAGAGTGTTCCGTGCAACTACATTTCTAGAACTTGCATTATTTCTTTACTGTTGATTGGTCTTTGTCATTTACACACTGAGGCGAAAGTGCTTGGTCATGTGAGCCTTTGAAGCCTACCCTGATTTTATTTGAATTTATCCTTCTTGAAAGCCAAATCGAGTTAGTTGGTTTAGATCTTTTTGTTCAGTGACAAACTACATATTAGGCCTAGAGACTTTTAGGCATTGACCCAAAATTTTATTTTTGAGTTAAGCTAAGTAGGGTGTTGCTAAACAATAAGTTTGGGGTGGGGGTACTAGAGAACAAATAACAATTCATGAACAATAAAAGAAAAATGGTGTGTGTATATATATAAAATAGAATGAAAAGCAAGGGACAAACAATGAAAAATATGAGTAATTTCAAACTCGATTGTCCCTACAAGTTATAAATATTTTATAGTACCTTTAAAATTATTTGTTTCAAAGGGTAAATGAGGGATTGAATCTGTATTTTAATTTTCGCATGAGTGCCTAACTCAAAATTTTGTGTAGCCTACTTATCCAAATATTATCCCACCTTTACCTAAGCACCGTTATAACCCTAAAAGACCTCAAAGTGTGTAATGACATTGATTTTGATTGACGTTTAGAAACTTTTCAAGCGTATGGTAATATGTAGACTTGCACGTCAACTGTGTGTGAACCCTTATCATATTGTTGTGTGGAGTTGTGAATGGTGGATGCAAGCAAGTCAAACTAGCTCCTTTTTAGCTAGTTGGGAGATGAACTTTTGAGTACTATCGCTTGATTAGGTAATTGTTATTCTACTGTCGATTGTCAATTTTGCAAGTAAATTCCTTGAGGACAAGGAATCGTTTAAGTTTGGGGTTGTGATGACATCTTGTCTTTACGTAATTTTTAATGTAAATTCATGATATTTGGAGTTCACAAGCAAGCTTAAACAGCAAGAAAAACTGAAAAATTGTCAAGACCTTGGGAAGACAATAATGAAGATTCAAGAGGCCTCAGGAGACTTACAACAGGGAGAAATTATGCTCCCTAGTCATGAGGCAAGTTATTTGTAGACGCAGACCTAAAACGACGGAAAATCGGAGAGAATTTGGGTCCAAGAAAGACCTCATGCGCCTAGCACATGAACAATGTGCCTAGCACATTTGAAAACTCGGGGCACATTTGTCTTTTCCTTCTTTTATTTTGGGTAAAGCCCGCACTTTTAACTCAAACCCAGATAGAAACTCTCACTATAAATACCAGCATTCCTCATTCAAAATTTCTCGTTCAGAACTGGAGCAGTTCAAGATGAAGGCTACTTTGGAGCTTCGGGAGAGAATCTATCTTCTTCTTGATTTTCCAGGATATGTTTTTATCTTTTATATCTTGTTTAGTTACCATGTGTAGCTAAATCTCTTAGAGATTAGGTCTGAGATGATTCTGATGTAACCCTAATTGACAATGTTGCTATGAAACTCTATTATTGTGAATATCAATCTAGTTTTATTCAATTCAATTGTTCTTAATGCTTTTTATATCCTAATCAAATATAAACATGATTTATGAGAATGAATTACCACTGACCATAGCTTTCAACTTTGACCTAATTGAATTGTTCAAATAAACATGGTTAGTCTAAGAATGGACAATCGTTTATTTGTGATATTGGGTTAACGTTCTTCAAACCTTCAAAGAATATTAGATCACCTAAGGAATTAGGGACTATAATTTGAGAAGAGGGACCTAAGTCACGAGATTGATTAGGGCTATTTTAGTTGATCATCGTAAAGCTAGAGAAATATTCATGAGAAATAGGTGCAGTGTACCAATTAGGGGAACTCAGGAGATTCGAAAGACCTAGTCTCATCTCTCTATCTTTTCTAAACAACTTTATTTTCTGCTATTTACTTTTATTGCACAACAAACCTATTGCCTCAGGCACTAAAATAACTTACACATCCTATTTCATAACGTTGTTGTTTAATTGAGATTAACACGATCCTCGTGGAAACGAGTTTAATTGTATTACTTCGATTGTTTTTAGCACACTTGCTAAATATCTATCACTTATATATGTGTCATGCATATAATAAATTTTATATAATTTTAATTTTAGGTAAACTCATACGAGTTCTCGAGTCGATTTTACCTAGGCAAAACGAGTTGAGGTAAACTCTCGAGTTGCAAAACCTTGGTTATTAGGAGTCACTTCGCAGTTATTTTAGCAAGTTTCAATATGTTTTAGTTGAGTTTTGTAACAAATCAAAGGAAAGATCATGGAAAAGGTAATGGGGCACACAAAACTTTGGAACCAATGCAAATCACCCAAAATAGACAACTATTTTGTCATGTTATACTTCTTACATGATGTATCAAGTGATCCCTAGGGATATAGTCACTACGGGCGCTTTGGTGAGAGAAAAAATGGAAAAAGGAAGGAAGAAAAATAGAGGAACCGACTACTAGTACATGCATGATGCGTGCTATGAGCTGTGCGACACACAACTTAAGAGAAATAAAAAACATTTAGTCATTTCATGCTAAAAGTTGTGCGCTCCGCAACTAAAGTGAAATCAGAAGTGTTTTGCCACTAGTATATGCTTGATACACACAAGGTTATGTGCGTTGCGCACATACATTTCCATAAATTAAGTAACACATGATGATGACAGAGATATGTATTCACTGACACCGACTAATCGATTATTTTGTTTGTCGGTCAACTTAATTTGTTGGTGAATTCTCTTGCCTTGATCTTCGAAGCATTCTTCTATGCTAAGAGGCATGAGGCCTCTCGTACTCAACATCCACATTTTAACAAATCAAATACATTATTTTTATTTTTTTTCTTACAAATCAAATACATTACTTAAATATTACTAATAAAAAAAAAACTAATATTTTTACTTAAATACCCTTGTCATCATATAATTGCTAAACCCTTTTCGGCTATTCACTCACCAAAACCCTTTCGATTCAGCAGCAGCCACCATCGTCCCTCTCTACCTTTCGTCAAGTGTTTCATTCCCAATAATTATTACTAAGGTATTTTCATTTATTTAATTTTCCATAGTTTAGCTTAATCATGCCTTTTATGTAGCTGATAAATGCTTAAATTATTCATCATTTCAAATGTTTGTATCAAATAAATTAAATTTGTTGTTGTCTTATGTGGATTGACTTATTTGAGCTTATCTAGCGGCATGGCATGAATAATTGTTTCAGAGAACTTATGAAAACTGCTTAGGACATGTTCATAAGTGTTTTCAGCTTATTTTCATAAGCTCACGGAGATAGCTTATACATATCATGATATATACTTATGATATAAGCTGCAAATTAACTGTACGTTTGGTTTCACTTTTGGAGGTGTTAAAATTGATTCTAGATGTGTAGAATTGATTCTACTTGAAGCTAGAATTTGTAGTTTCAGGCTTTTACAATTGATTTTAGCTTTGAATTTGTTGTTCAATTCACTTTTTACACAAATATATCCAAACATAGATCACTTTACACTCTACTCACTTTTAGTCAGAATCAATTTGTGTCACTGTGAACCATACACACAACTTAAGGTATACTATCATACTGAGTCCATTGCTTGTTCTTCTCATATTTTTATTTCAGTTTCCAACTGTCATATTGGATCAGATGGTAGGTTTCATCTGAGTTGTACTTTGGCTTATTTTTTAGGTTTGTTTGTAAAAGATGAGTTTAATATCTCAAAATGCTCGCTCTAGAAATGAGACCAAAAGAGAAGAGGACGTTAAGGCAAAAGAAGTTGAAGATGGTCAAGATAATGATGTTGATACCGTGGAAGTGAAAAGGAGGAAGCTAGATGGAAAGGAAGAACAATTTGCAAAAGAACAAGTTAAAGAGATGAAAAAACTTGAGAGCTTTTTGTTTGGGTCTCTCTACTCCCCTCTTGAATTTGGAAATGGGAATGGCGATGAAGGGGAAGCCATGACTGTTGCAAAGGCTTCCAATTTGTTCTTCACTGACCGTTCTGCTGATAGTGGCCTCACTGTTTACCAAGAAGATTCTGACTTCTCGGATGGAAGTTGTGATGACGATGCTTTGCAAAGAAAGCCAGTTTGGGTGGATGAGGAAGAAGAGAAAGTCACTGTTAACATAGCTAAAGTTAACAGATTAAGGAAGTTAAGGAAGGAAGAGGACGAGAATGTGATATCTGGTTCAGAGTATGTGTCAAGATTGAGGGCTCATCATGTGAAGCTCAACCGAGGAACTAACTGGGCGCAGCTTGATTCAGGGTCAAAAATGGATGGATCTTCTGATGATGAATTGACAGATGATGGAAGTAATGTTGTTGTGAGCCGAGGTTATGAGGATCTGGATGATATTCTCAGATCAAATGAAGACCTGATTGTGAAAAGCAGTTCAAAATTGTTGCCAGGTCATATTGAATACTCGAAACTTGTAGATGCAAACATTCAGGGTCCTTCTAATGGTCCCATTAATTCGGTTCAGTTCCATCGAAATGGTCAGCTGCTTCTTGCTGCTGGATTAGACCGGAATCTTAGATTCTTTCAAATCGATGGCAAACGGAACACCAAAATTCAAAGCATCTTCCTTGAAGATTGCCCCATTCGAAAAGCATCTTTCTTGCCCGATGGGTCTCAGGTGATAATATCTGGAAGAAGAAAGTTCTTTTATAGTCTTGATTTAGTTAAGGCTAGAGTTGATAAAATTGGTCCGCTGTTGGATAGGGAAGAGAAGAGCATTGAAGTTTTTGAGGTCTCTCCTGATTCTAAAATGATAGCCTTTGTGGGTAATGAAGGTCATATTTTATTGGTTTCAACAAAATCAAAGCAATTAGTTGGTACTCTGAAGATGAACGGAACAGCCCGTGCGTTAACTTTTACTGAAGATGGACAAAAGTTGTTGAGCACTGGTGGTGATGGCCATATTTACCATTGGGATCTGAGAACAAGGACTTGTATACACAAAGGTGTAGATGAAGGCTGTTTAAACGGCACAGCCCTTTGTACTTCTCCAGTAGGGACACATTTTGCAGCTGGTTCGGCTAGTGGAGTTGTGAATATTTACAATAGTGAGGAATTTCTCGGGGGAAAGAGAAAACCTATCAAGACCATTGATAACCTGAATACTGAAGTGGATTTCATGAAATTTAATCACGACTCTCAAATATTAGCAATCTGTTCAAGGGCAAAGAACAGTAGTTTAAAATTAATACATATACCATCCTACACTGTTTTCTCTAACTGGCCGCGTTCAAATGCGAGCCTGCATTATCCCCGTTGTATTGATTTTAGTCCAGGTGGTGGTTTTATGGCTGTAGGAAACGCTTCTGGCAAAGTGTTACTATATAAGTTGCATCATTATCACCATGCCTAAAGTAGATTAGAAATACTGGCAGAGTTTTTGTTGTCTTTTCTTTATTTGAAGTGTTGTAAGTTGCAACATTTTTGAGACTTGAGTTGTATTCTATCATTAATTAATGAAAGTTTTTTTCTGCGTCAAATAACCAGAGCTTCATCTGTTGTCTGTTGTCTTGTATTTTCTTACGCCTACCCTATCTGTATATGAAATGCACATGCTGTTGTCTACTCCCCCTTACCCAACTTAGATTCAGCGATAATAGGGAACTGCAATAGCAGGAGGCTAGTACCTGGAGACAAAGTGCAGCGGCATTTGTGTTTGAAATGTGCCGCCCCCCTTGGATTCGCTCAACCATGGTTTCACTGCTACAACTCATGGTCAATAACGTCATATGTCGCGGAGATATGTGGCCAATATTGTCTCCATATCAAATATGTTTTCATAGTAAAACCATATAAACATGGGATATGTTAATTATACTAGTAATTCGATCATGATTGAACGATCATAACTTAAACTTTATCATTCATTTTGACGAGTAATTTCATTACATATGACAATTTAGAATGAGAAAGTGATATGCGACTGTTTATCGGTTTAAAGCTTCCTTCAAAAGCATATAGTTCAAGAGTGGATATGAGAATCAACGTGGGGAATTACAGTTTTTTTTTCTTTCCCTTAAACAAAGGATTACAGTTGTTTTTTACGGAAGGGATTACATAGTTTTATTGCTCATAATCTGCTTTTCACTTTCAGGGAGAGAGTGGAAGCTAATAAAAGAGGACATATGGCGAGAGTTTTAAAAGAGAACACATGATTCTTAAAAGTAAATATTTCTTAGCCTTTAGATTAATAAATAAAGGGATAGAATTCGAAGTCAAATTTGACACATTGTGACAATTGATCCTATATGTACATGAGTGTGTGAGTGCGCATGTGTGCTGAACGATCATAACCTTCATCAATTTGATAAGTAGTGTTCCATTTTAAAACTTTGACAATGACATCAAAATGATTTTTTTTATTAGACCAAAATGATCTTAAACATGCTTTTAATATTTTCAGGAAGCTTTATTTCTAGGGGTTGTAACAGTTTGATTTGAAACGATTTTCAATTAAAAAATATCGATCCCATGTTCAATTTGATTCAATTTTCACTGTTTTTTAAAATGAAATCAAACCAAACTAACCAGTTTAATTCGATTTGCTTCGGTTCACTTGATCTATTTAGTGTCACTAAATTACAACTTTTATTTACAGTTTCAACTTCACTAAATTTCAATGCAAATATTTTATTCAAAGAGAAGATTCAATGTACGTATTTAAACTCAAAATTAGCACTTAGGCTCTAAAATCAACGCACAAAACAAGTATAATGCAAGTCACTCCAAATATTTTTCCAAATTTTTCATATTATCCAATCAGGATAGATATTAAATATCAAGTTTAATTAGGATTGAGGGTCAAGATCCTTTTAATTTCTCAAAGAGATTGAGAACTCAATTTACGAGAGCAATAGAGACACGTGAGATATTGATAAGACTCACTTTTAACAATATTTTAAAAAATATGTCCTTCAATATTTCACTTGCGTTTATCTTTTTCATAAACTATGTTGTACATTTCTTTAAGAATTAGGGAAAAATTCATCTCAAACGATCTACATTTTGTGTTCAAAAGATTCTAAATCTTCCATTTCATGTTTTAAAAATTCAAAAAACTGTTTTTCTCAAAAAAGATTTATAATTTTAGATTATTTATTGTTTTCTGAAAACACAAGTCAACAATAACTTTGTTTCTTTACTAAAAAAAACAATATCTTTGTTTCAAACAACCGTTAACAATAACTTATAAGTTCTGAAAACACAAATTAACAATAACTTATAAAAACAAATAATTTATGACAAGGAAAAAGGTGCAGATGCAAATCAACATCATTCCATGAATGTACGGTGTGAAACCAAGATGAGAGATTTGAGAATTTGGCAAACAATAATTGTAGGCGGGACGGTAGGGATGGTCTATCCACTTACTCATCAAGTCAAAATTTCACATTATTTTATATTAGTGTAATATTTTAGACATTTATCAAAGAAATAATTGTCTGTAAAACATACCTCAACGGACAATGTCGAAATTGTAAAGTTGGATGCCTTTACCGGATTTGAATCCAAAATTTTACGGTATGTGTGTGAGTTTCTGTGGTCATTATCACTTCATCTACATACAAAAAAAGGTTCGAGCAAAATATTCTAACAATCAATCACATAGTCACATAATTCACAATTCGTGTTGGTATACGGTACTTTTCTCATTACGCGACATGAGAAGAATTCGGTATGTATCAGTTTATAGTGCTAGTACTATCTTGATTAAATATAATAAGCTATTTTAATATTGCAAAAAAGTAGAAAACTTATACTAGCCCGCTGCATTGAACTAGTGTCCACTTTCCAAAGTATTTTTTTATATTCACTTTTTTCTTTTTTATGGTGTTATTTTGCAAGAGCCGTTCTCTTTCTCCAAGCTTTAAATAGGTTTTCCCGCATAAATTATTTGCAACAACGGAGGTTTTTCTTTCTCTTTTATCTCCTACTCAATCTCTCCTTCATCTTTCTTTGATCTTCACCCGTTTGTCTGGGTTAGTCTGATTCGTTAGTTTTCATGAATTACAAGAGAATTTGTGTGAATCAATTCGTAAAAATTAAGAGAATTATGTGATTATGATTAATCATAACCATTTATAATTAAAACAGTTAACTCTAATCATAACTACTTCTAAAGTTACAAATACGACTGTAATTTGTTTACCACGTATCAAAATTAAATTAAAAAACTAAAGATAAAAACTTTTACATGACAAAACGTATAAGAAATTTTAACCTATTTCCACTTGCAAAGACTATGGTTACAAAATAAGTCAAAGTATACACCTACATGCATCATGTGAACATGTGAGTGGGTCAAGATATTTTAGTACACAATGAATCAATGATTGATATTGTGTGGTATTTTAATGAGTTTGTAACTTCTATACAAATTTTATTAATAAAGAACCTTCATGATGATGATAGGACACACATAGGGACAGTGCATTACAGATATGCATTTTTAGCAAATGCATTCACACCACATGAACACGCAAAAACGTTTGCAATTCGCAAGCATCGACAAACATCTTTTCACACCCAACTTCAATCAAAGTCCAATTTGCATGGACATTGCTACTTTAAATAAACACTTCACTCTCCTTGTCTTTCCATCTTCCTTTTACATCTTCACTGGAGTAATCTTTGTAGTGACATAACAATAAAAAAAACATGGACAAGGAACTTCAACTTTGTTCTATTGATGATGATGAAATGGTTCCTCAACAACCTCATAAACGCAAGGGTGGTCTTATCACCATGCCTTTCATCATTGGTCTGTTATCTATCTATCTATCTATATATGTCTAGTACATATCACACTATTAAACTATGGAGTCATCGTCGATCTCTCTGACTCAGTAGAGATAGACGATGACTTAGGTGTTATTAGTGTAATCTTGCACGAGATCTTTACTAGTTATACTTATACTTTGTCATTCACATTAAAGAGAATATTTGGATTGAATTTTGTTGTATAATATATGATTTTATTGTTGCAGCTAATGAGGCACTTGCAAGGATGGCAAGTTTGGGACTATTGCCCAACATGATATTGTATTTCATGGGAAGTTACAGGCTTCATCTTGCCAAAGCTACTCAGATACTTCTCTTATCCTCTGCAGCTAGCAATTTCACACCTGTAGTTGGTGCTTTCATTGCAGATTCTTATCTGGGTCGGTTCTTAGGTGTTGGATTAGGTTCATTTGTCAGTTTCCTGGTATGTCTAGATATTCATTTTTCCTCTACTTTGTTTTTTTCTTACTCCATTGTGTTTTTCTTATCTTTTGAGTTTAATGAATATGCATATGATTCAGTTCAATTGTTTCCTAGGTACTTTTGTTCAACAATGATAGATTGTAGCTTTTTGTGTAAATTTTTTTTTTTTAGGTGGGTGAGGTTGAGATTTTCTGAAAAAGAAGGAAAAGTTGATAATTTTGTTTCTGATATGATTACAACAATACAATAGAAAAGTTGATAATTATTAATGCATGTATGAGATTCTGTTAATAGTCTAATAGTATACCTTTTTTTTATGATGCAAAATTGGATGTTGAGATAGTGATATATTCCCTTGTATGAAAAAGAAAGAATTACGAAAAGGGATAAAATTCCATCAAATCTTGAGTTTTTTATATCATTAACTGCAATACAATGGAAAAGTTTATCTGATAAAGTATGAGATTCTGTTCAAGTCTCATCTGATTCCTTGTTATGATTCAAAATTAAGATGTTGATATAGTGATAGATTCCCTTGTGTGAAAAAGGTAGAATCATAAAAAGGGAAAAGTTCCATAAAATTTGGTTGGCACATTCAATTTCAATCAATATTCTGAGCCGAAATTAATGCTGTAATGAGAAAAGTTGGTAACAATGCCTTTTTGTTTTTTGTTATAGGGAATGGGAATGTTGTGGTTAACAGCCATGATCCCAGCGGCACGGCCGCCTCCGTGCAACCATCCAACAAAAGGCTGTAAATCAGCAACAACAGGTCAAATGGCAATGTTACTCTCCGCCTTTGGTCTCATGTCAATAGGAAATGGTGGTCTTTCATGTTCTATAGCATTTGGTGCAGACCAAGTGAATAGAAAAGATAATCCCAATAATCATAGAGTCTTGGAAATATTCTTCAGTTGGTATTATGCTTTCACAACTATTTCTGTCATAATAGCTCTCACTGTAATTGTATATATCCAAGATCATTTTGGTTGGAAAATTGGTTTTGGTGTTCCAGCAGCACTCATGCTTTTATCTACTATCTTTTTCTTTCTTGCTTCTCCACTTTATGTCAAGATCACAAAAAGAACCAGCTTGATTACTGGTTTTGTACAAGTCACTATTGCTGCTTATAAGAACAGAAAACTTCAATTACCACCTAAGCACTCACCTCAATTTTACCATCACAAAAAGGACTCAGATCTTGATCTTGTTATTCCAACTGATAAACTAAGGTATATAGTATTAAATTGCCATCCTTTTAGCTTTTCTAGATTCTGTATATGTGGATTAAATCAGTTTTGTTATTTGAACAAATACACTTTGACAATTTTTGTGACAATAACCTAAGTGGTTATCGCTGTTTTAATAGGTGGATAATTACGTTAAGTAGATGATGCCAATACTCATTAACCATTAATGTAACTTCATTAATCACAAATTTGGGAGTGATTTAACACAGTTTTTAGAGGTACAAATTTACATGTACTTTAAGCCCTGATACGTCTAAATTTGTGGTTAATGATGTTATCGGTGGTTCATGAGTTCCGAACTTGGTATATCCATTAACCATCTATTGAACGTAAACGAATAATTTGAACCGCATTAAACATATACAAAGTTACTACGAAAACAGTCTAAATTTGGTTGTACGAAAATCATTTCTCAGATTAAACGTTTGATTTCATCAGCTTATTCTTTTCATTTTCAGGTTTCTGAACAAAGCTTGTGTTATTAGGGATCATGAACAAGATATAGCCTCTGATGGTTCAGCAATAAATCCTTGGAGACTCTGCACAGTAGATCAAGTAGAAGAACTAAAAGCCCTTGTTAGAGTTATTCCATTATGGTCTACAGGGATCATGATGTCTCTTAACATTGGTGGATCATTTGGATTGCTGCAAGCTAAATCCTTAGACAGACATATCACCTCACACTTTGAAGTACCACCAGGATCTTTCAGTGTTATCATCGTAGGTACAATATTTATATGGATAGTACTCTACGACCGTGTTCTTATTCCTCTAGCATCAAAGCTAAGAGGGAAGCCAGTTAGGATCAGTCCAAAGATAAGAATGGGAATTGGGTTGTTTTTAAATTTTCTCCACTTGGTAACTGCCGCAGCTTTTGAGAGTATAAGGAGAAAAAAAGCAATTCAGGAAGGATATTTGAATGATACTGATGGAGTGTTGAAAATGTCTGCATTGTGGCTTGCACCTCAACTTTGTTTGGGTGGTATAAGCGAAGCATTCAATGCTATCGGCCAAAATGAATTCTATTACAAAGAGTTTCCGAGGACTATGTCCAGTATTTCTGCTTCCCTTGGTGGATTGGGAATGGCTGCAGGAAACTTGGTATCTTCTTTTTTATTCAACACTATAGAAAACGTTACTTCGAGAGGAGGAAAAGAAGGGTGGATTTCTGATAATATTAACAAGGGTCGTTACGACAAGTACTATTTGGTTATAGCTGGAGTTAGTGCTCTTAATTTGCTGTATTTTTTAGTTTGCAGTTGGGCTTATGGACCTACAGTTGATCAAGTATCTAAGGTGAGTGATGAAAATGATTTCAAGGAGGAAGATTCAACTGAATTCAAGAATGTGAATCCACAATTTGATGATAAGGTTAGTGATGAAAGTAGTTCAAATGGGAAAGAGTTAACTGAATTCAAGAATGGGGGTCAGGTTGAGAAAGTATTCAAGATTAGTGAAGAAAATGGATCAAAGGAGGAAGAGATAACCAAGGATTAATGAGGTTAATTCAGATAGAGATGTTGAAGTCACATAAATGTATGGTTAGTATATGTGTTGAACTATAGTCAGCTTGTTAGATTATAGAGCAAAAGTCCTTAATAGGAAATGATCATAATTCACACTCAAATTGGATAGCCATATATTCCTTTATCCTGTTTGTTTTGATGAGTATTAGTCACAGATATGGGTAGGCAATATATATTTAAAATTTGCTTATGTATAACTTTTTGATAGAGAAATATTATTTAAATAACCAAAACTTGCCAACTTATTTGACAATCGAATGAAAATGCATCATTTATAATTCTAACTATTGATTTGACTTGAAGAGAGAAAAAACAATAAAAAGATGAAATTGTATTTATACGGTATATAAATACGTTGTTGGCCAACTTGTCCAAATAACATTTCTCTTTGTAATAAGAAGACAGGAGTAGGCTTGTCACCTTCTATCCTATATAAAACTTGTTTTATCCAAGAGTCCATAAAACCAGTTAAAATCCCAAAATGTAAAGGAGCAAACTTAAATGGAGTAAAGATGGACACCCAAAATGTAATATGCAATGAACTTTATTGTATATACTCTTCGTTCCTAAATGGCAATGGTTTGGTATAGATTCTTTTTATGACATTGAAGTTTGTACCATTTTATAGAATATGCAACTAAATGCATTAAGCATAATTCAAATTACTTAGATGTATATTTATTTATAATTCATAATAAATTTTATAAAACAAATGATTTAGTGCTAAATTGTGTACATTGAATTTGGTGAAAAAGCCCGTTCAACCTAATGACCATAGACTAACATTAACGCACTTAACTCAAGACTAGATACAAATATTTTTGAATTTAACCTTTTGTTATCAGTATGAGAAAATAAATTACAATAATTGGACAAAGAAAGAAAGAAATAGTGTGAGTATAGTAGGTAAAACAAAATCGAGGAATGATATTTGTACAATCAATCTTAAATAACTTTTGTGGCAATCACTTTTACTCTCTTCTTATTGGATAAAAACAATAGAGAAAGAAAAAAGAAGAGAGAGAATTATAAAAACACATGTGAGTATGAGAGTGAGGATTATTCCAAAAATTGTTAAAAAATAGTTGTACAAATATCATTTCTCAACAAAATCAATCCTCATTGGTTTATAAAACGACATATATGGCCAAGAAAAAATAGCTCGACTTATATTGTGAGATAGAGTGAATATAAATTACATAAACTATTAACATTATTACCATTGACATGTTATAATTGATGTGTTATTTTTTACCATCATGTTATTATTTATTAACTAAAATATATACTCATTTCCTCTTATTTTAATTGTCATATTAACATTTTTTTTTCTCAGAATAATTATCACTTTAAAATATAATGAAACATTTATTATTTTTTCCACCAATACAATTATTTATTGAATTTCACTATACTTAATTATTCTACTAACTACAATTAGTAAAGAACTTTTAGTAAATGATATTAATTTTACCATTAAAATCAACACACCTAAGCATTTTCTTAAGAACTGTACACAATCTTTAAAAGATAATTATAATGTGACGGGGAGTAGTAAATAAACCATGTCTTCAAAATAATAAATTATTAATGTGTTACTTTTTCCAAGGTCAATACCTAAGATATGTTACCGGATCTTTTCCATTTTCCATCTCCATTTATTCTCTTCATTAGTATAGTTTTGGGATGAATAAAAAAGATTTAGGCTAAAATTTGAGTGTCTTTGGGGTGAGATTCCAAGGGTCAAGATGTGAAGCTTGGAGAACCCAAAGAGGAGGCTCTTAGAAAAGGGTTGATGTCTTTTGGAGAAAGATTTATGAGGTTCGTAAACATAAGAAAGGAGAGTCTTTGTGAGCAACATGAGTGAATCTTGGGAAACCAAAATCTAAAGGTTGGTTTCTTTTGGGGTTAGATTCTAGAGTTGGAAAACAATCGATATACATTGGATAGTGAAATCATCGAGTCTCATGGCCACATGAAGAGATTCCGTAAAATGGTAAAAATTACAATTGCACTTGGAGAGTTTGTTGAAGCTAATTTATTGTAACTTTTTTGTATCTCTTTGTAAAGAACACTTTAATAGTGAAGTGATCTATCTCCTCCATATATTGGTCATTGTTGGACCGAACTCTCTTAACAAATCCTTGATGTGTTGTTCTTTATTCTCTACTCTCTTTATCTAGTTGTTCTTTAGTTCGATTGTGATTTTGCTTACACGTGATTGCTAGGTTAGATGTAGACCTTTTATTGGTGATTACGATCGTTTTGATTATTAGTTGTCATTGATACTTACTTCACATATCTAAATTTATTAGTGTGATTTTGAGTCACGATTTTAAAACAAACTATTTTTTAATCATATATTAAGTATAAAACATTCACTGAATTCGACGATGTCTCTAGTCTCTCCTCTCAACTAGGCCTTTTATCTACATAGATTAAACTCAATTTTCCTAAAGCGATGCGAGTATAATTCACTCAAACCAATGGAATGGTATACTATTTTTTTTTTTGAATAATCAATGGTATACTATTTGATATCATAATATTATTTAAAAAAAAATACGTATTCATGATGCTTATGTTATAAGTAAACAAAAATTATATAATGAAATTATATTAGACGACATGTAAAAATAATGGAAATTCCTCTAAAAAATGTAAAAATAATGAAAATTAAATATTTGTTTAACATGAGTGTAGTTCTTACGTAAAGAACTATTTGTGTATCATTCCGCAATTTTCAACAAGATTCATCTGGTTTCCTCAAAAATATAAAAGGTTATGGTGACTTTTTGTAAACACTTCCATTTAGACTAGCAAGTCGTTCAATTCTGACGAAATCTTGAAGACAAGCTTTGTTGATTGAAAAGGAATATGAAGTGTTTTTATAGTTTGGAATCACTTCATCTTCTTCTTCAATTAACGATATATGTCTTCAAGTTGACGGAGGCAAGTCGACTGAAGGTGTCAAGTTGGCAATGATTAAAATTTTCTAGGTTGTGCATGTGTGTTGTGTCCATGTTTCTATTTAATTTTATTTGTTGAAAAATGACCACATGCGCATATTTTCTTAGAAAAATATGCTTATAATATTTCATTAGCAATCAATTTGGTAATACATGATGGTGCATCATCAAAGATACAAAAGTTAGATAAGGATGTGGCTACCCTTGCTAACGGATGGACAATCTCATTTATTTGGATCCTAATAAATTCGACATGAGAGTTTGTTAGATATACTTCCTCCGGTCTCAAATATAAGAAAAGATTCATTTTTTAGGTTCATTGAATAATTAATGTATTTCTTATATTTAAGACCGGACGGAGTAAATTACAATACTAAATGTTATTGATCATAATAGCTCTGAACACGATATATCACCACTATCTCCCTTAAAGTAATTAGCCACTCTCTTCGAATCCACCTCAAAGTCCATATTTGCTAGTTGTAAATCATGAATCCACATGATTGCATGATAAAGCCCTAAGGCTTCAGCGATATGATTTATCACACAGTGCAAAATGAATGAAAGTCACTCTAACGTTCCCACCAAAACAGTAGAGATTCCGGATCCGTGATTACACACCCTAAACATGTTGAGGACCGCCACCACCGCACATGATTCATCTTTTTCATAGTACACATTTGGATATACTTTTTTTCAATCACTAGTAAAATAATGTAGATGAATCATAGTTCCATCCCAACTATTGGGTGATTTTGCTTAATTCGTACAACACTCATGCCCAAATTGCAATTGAACAAAGCATATCACACCATTCAAGATAGTGTGTACTTTCTTTTATATTTTAACTAATTCAAATATTTCTGATTCCTCTTTTAGAAATAATTAATTCGACATAGTCCAATGATGTTACAATATATTCAGACAATCTTGCAGTACTAAGGTATAATAATGTCTCTCTCCAGAAGAATAGGACGGTTGACACGTGCATGAAAATTTTGAACTTCACTACTTTCTCTGATATTTAAATCCTTCTCTGTAGGTTTTCTTTCTGCTAATTAAGCTGAGACCAAAGCATGGAGAAGGAGTTGTTGGAAGGAGCAGATCCAGTTCATGATGAACTGATTCATGACCAAAAAAGACGCAAGGGTGGCTTCATTACCATGCCTTTCATCATAGGTACACAATTTTCATAACGATCATATTATATGTACGAAGTATTCACTAAATATTTTTTATAACTTAGTACAAAATATCAACGGATTTTGTTGCTGACTAACCTCCACTGACAAATATGGCTAGTATGGTAGGTATTTAATTTGTTCTCAATAAACAAACAAAAAAAAATAAGTATGTGTTTTGAGTAGAAAAAAAACTAGCTTATTTTCCTAACTAGCTTTTTATATTATTGCAGCAAATGAGGCACTAGCTAAGCTGGCTAGTGTTGGGCTTATACCAAACATGATATTGTATTTGACTGAGGATTACAGGATAAGAGTAGTGAAAGCAACAAAAATTATGTTCTTATGGTTAGCAGCTACTAATTTCAGTCCTTCTGTGGCTGCTTTTGTTGCTGATTCTTATATGGGTCGCTTTCTTGCTATTGGTTTAGGTTCAATTCTCAGTTTTCTGGTAACATCCTTTCTCCTTAATTTCCAATTAATGGTCTTGTTCCATTATACTCTTATTTCTCTTATTTATTTATTTTGATGAATTCCTATTTATTTAAATTTGAACAAAATCCTGTATTATCTTAGATTTATAAATCGGGTCTAACCGGTTCTTATCATGAGACTTATTTACCTATATTTTTTAATACACCCTCAACCGGTTTGTAAGGTGAAATGTGTCACTTATTATAAATTTTTATCAAGAGATCTATCTTACCTATATTTTCTATATGGAACTTAGATTTTTCTCTCAAATATATTGATTAATATTTTTTACTCCACTTTTTTTTTTGTAAGAAAGTACTCCACTTGCTATTATTTTGTATTGAAAACTAGCACACTTGAGAGTGATGTGTATAATAATATGTTGGAATACTTCCAAAACATAAATTTGGAAAATTACATTTGGTAAAATCTATGTAATGGTCCCCTCAAACAAAACAAAAAAAAAATGTAATGATCACTTTAAAGTTTGATCTCGAGAATATTATCAAGTGTTTTTGCAAGGTAAGATCGAGTACGTTTGCTTAAGATAATTTATTGGAAAAAAAATGTTTTATATAAAACACTTTATAGGATTAAACTTATTATGTACCAAAAATAAATAAATAAAGGATTAAACTTGATTTTATACTAAAGAGGTTGATCAACGAGCTTGGAAGCAATTTATTTGCTATTATAGTGTTCATATTTGTGCAACTTTGCCTAGCTAGTTATTTTTACTTTGTCATTGTGATTTAAAATGTAATTTTTTTACTAATCATCTATCCTATGATCTATAATAAGATTCGATTCACAATTCAAAAAATAAGTCTTCGCATTCATGACTTGAATCTCGATTTGATAAATAAGAATACGCGTAGAATATAAGATAAACTTTCGTTGCAGGGAATGGCAGTGATGTGGTTAACAGCCATGATTCCACAGGCAAGGCCACCTTCTTGCAACCATCACTCAACAGAAAACTGCCAATCTGCAACAGCATCTCAAATAGCTATACTATTCTCTTGTTTTGCTCTCATATCCATTGGAGGAGGTGGAATCTCATGTTCCTTATCATTTGGTGCTGATCAACTCAACAAAAAAACTGATCCTAACAATCAAAGGGTGTTGGAAAGCTTCATAAGTTGGTACATAGCTTCTCAAGCTATCGCTGTAGTTTTTTCCATGACAGCAATAATCTATATCCAAGATCATCTTGGTTGGAAACTAGGTTTTGGTGTTCCAGCTGCCTTTATGTTCTTGTCAACTTTGTTGTTCTTCCTTGTTTCGTCGCGTTATGTCAAGAACAAACCACATAGCAGCATGCTCAGTGGATTTGCTCAAGTAATAGTTGTTTCCTACAAGAACAGAAATCTCTCACTTCCACCTAAGGATTCAGTTGGAATTTATCACCAAAACAACGACTCAGCCCTTGTTGCTCCAACTGATAGATTAAGGTTGAACTTGAATGCAATATTCTTTTTTACCTAATATGATTGTCTAAATCGACTGAATCGCCAATTTAGTCCCTAAAATTGCAGGCGTCCAAATGATTCCTGAAATTGAAAATACTCAATCACATTAGTCTTGTCGGATCATTTTAAGGACTAATTTGACCGATTCATAGAGCTAATGTGGTTCAAGATTTTCAATTTCACGGACGACTGTTTAGGAGTGTCAATAATTTCATGGACTATGTTGACACTTGGTTGAGATGCCCTACAATTTCAGGAAGATTTTGGCGATTCACTCAATTTTAATTAAGTATGATAGAAACAATAATAATTAACTTGAGGTGATACTTTTGAGTTTTAGGTTTCTGAATAAAGCCTGCATCATCAAAGACAGAGAAAAAGATATAGCCTCTGATGGATCAGCCTCAAAGAGATGGAATCTATGTACAATAGATCAAGTTGAAGAGCTAAAAGCCATCATCAAAATCATTCCCATTTGGTCTTCAAGTATCATGGTGTCAGTTAGCAGTAGCCAATCCTCATATCATTTGCTACAAGCCCAAACCATGGACAGACACATCACTTCAAACTTCGAAATTCCAGCAGGATCGTTCGGCGTCTTCATAATGTTGGCAGTGTTCATAACTGCAGGCGTTTACGACCGTATCTTCCTTCCTCTCGCGTCGAAGATAAGAGGAAAACAAGTTACTATCAGTGCCAAAAAAAGAATAGGAATTGGAATTTTTTTCTCCATTCTAGACTTGCTAGTTTCAGCAATTGTGGAAACTATAAGGAGAAAAAAAGCAATTCAAGAAGGATATATTGATAATCCAAAAGCAGTTATAAACATGTCTGCAATGTGGCTTATTCCACATAATATTCTGTGTGGAATGTCAGAAGCATTTATTGCAATAGGTCAATCAGAATTCTATTACTCTCAGTTTCCGAGCAGCATGTCAAGCATTGCAGCGTCGCTGTTCACCTTAGGATCTGCTTTTGGAAACTTACTTGCTTCTCTTATAGTCAGCATTGTTGATGACATTACTTCAAGAGGGGGAAAAGAGAGTTGGGTCTCGGATAATGTTAACAAGGGTCGTTATGATAAGTATTATTGGCTTCTTACCATAATGAGTATTCTTAATATAATGTACTATTTGATTTGTAGTTGGATTTATGGACCAAGTGATGTTAAAGCTGCATCAGAGAAGGAGGAACGGTTAACTATAAGAGCGAATCGCGTTCATCATGAAAAAGAGGCCTCTTAGGTGAAGAATCCAATCCTCAACATATTGTTCACTTAATAATAGTCATGTCATGCTAGTCTGGTCACTATGTAATTAATTAAATTTAAAACTGTTTGCTACCAAAATGAGAGAAGAACTCAATTTGGTTGGTACTTGGTATTATTTTTTTTTACTTTTCTTGGTTCTTCCATTCAAGGTATAACGGTTCCATCCATGAATAAAAAATATTTGAGCACTATGGTTGCATCTTGCAATTTACTAGTCTTTATATCTTTGAGACAGGAAACTGTGAAATTGCCAACTTATAGCTTTATTTTCTTATAATTCAGTTACAAGCATCAAACACAAACACAAAAACCAATCAAAAGAAATAGAATTTTCACTGATTTTGAAAGAACTGATGAAATAGCTATGATCACTTAGACATGAATTGGGTTGAGGGAGGATTGTTCAATGTTGGATCACTTTGCTGTTTTGAATGCTGTAGTGCAAGAATACCATTCCACCCTGCACTCAATTTTTTTGTTATAGTTGTCAACTTTGAGTCACTTTATAAATGAGCATCTTAATTTATAAGAAGAAAATGTAAAAGTGATAAAAGTAAATAAATATAAAGTGGAGGTGAATTGAATACCAAGAGCAGGGTCAAGTCCTCTAATTTTGAGCTCTCTGAATTCTTGACATAGGGAACAACAAGGACAAAAGATGTGAGAAATCACATCAGTATGTGGAGCTTCCACCAAATCATACTTCTTCCTTAGCTTTGTTCTGTACTTTGACCCCATAATCCATTGAGTACACAAAGCAGGCATCATTAGCAGGTAAATGAAGCTTCCAAGATGACAACCTTACATTATTACAATTAAAAATTAATTAGAGCATTTTCATTTTTATTTAATCAAATACATGGTGAGTTGGGGGTTAGAGGTACTTACTAAGTTCTCCACCATCCAATACTTCTGCTATCTGTCCAAATGTTACACAAGGCAAAAATGCTGTCATAGTAGCTGCAAGCCAAATAAAACAAGGTATATACATAGTCAGATAAGCTATCCTGCATATTACAAGTTTAACAATGAAATAAAAATGTGTTTGGCAAGCAAAAATTTGCTGTTTTCATATCTAAAGAATTTAAACAATATTCATAGTTCATAGCAAGGATAAAAACAAAGAAATTGAAATATAGACAGATTTCCGAGGCTAGTCATGTGCTATGAAGTGCCGATATAGACATGACATGAACACCATGATATTGACACGTCGACGCCGATAATAATTTGAGAAAATGAAATAATTAAATGTATTTATACGTGTTGACGTCTTGTTGGTGTCAGACACATATGACATGTGTCGGATACACTTTCAATCTGAAGTGTCGGTGCTACATTTATTTGTGATGGTCCATGTGCTCAAGAATTACTTAAGAACTTCAACAAAGTTAGATATTACCAAGTTTCATCAAGTTTTTTCTTTACAATTTTTAACAAAAGTTGAACCAGATAAATAAGCTAGCTATATAAATAAACTAGTTCAATGGAATTAAAGTTGAGTAGATATTACCATTTGTTTGGTTCTCATGACAGTCAAATAATCCAGTACTCCATGGACTCCCTACTTGCTGAATTGTATTAGCTTCATACCTTGAGCCAACAGCTGGTTCCTGCTGTTGAGTCTTCTGCTCTTCAGTGGTCTGCATCTCCCTTTTCTTTTTCTAGAAATTGTTCTAACAATGATAGAACACAAAAACTACACAGAGCAGAATGAGCTTGTTGTTCAAGTAAGTTAATGATCATATATATATTGCATGTTGGAATTCTAATGTTGGAATTTGAAAGTCATTGGACCATAATTAATTTTGGTTCAATAAATGTATAGGATCCGACTAAAAAAAAGTTAATTTTTTAATAATTTGTAATTAATCTTTAAACTAAAAAGTTTTTAACTGGTCCCTAAACGTTTAAATAGTTTGCAATTAGGTTCCTAAATTTAGGAACCCAAATACAAATATTTAAAATTACACTGACCTAGTAAAAATCATTTAATTGTTTAAGAGGGACCTCATTATAAACTATTCAAAATATCAGGGACTCTAATAAAAAAAGTTCAAGAATCTAATTAAATATTCTTGACAAACTCAATGTTTCAATAACAAAGTTTTTTTTTTTAATTCAGGAACATACATAAATAATACTCAAATAATTTAGAAACCAATAAAATAATTAACTTTTAATTTTTTTATATAAAGTTTAGACTTTGTCAATGACAAGTAGCTTCATGTACCCTTCCTCATCCATCCTATTGATAAAAAGGAATACTCCATGTTATATAATTTAAAAAAAAAAAGTCAAAAGAATGAAAAAAAATTATTAAATTTTATTTAATCTCAACGTATTAAGCAGTCTTATCCTGTATAGCAAGCTGTGACATGCATGAAGGTGGACAACTAGAATTAAAACATTGAATTAATGTCGTGGATACAATTTGGATACAAATAAGACATGGAAATTTAACCCGGCTAATAGCCGAAGTTGTTGACACCTAAATTAGGAACATGTAATCCTGTCATTTTAGTACTACATACTTTATTTGATTTTTGTGCTCAAAATTGTAGAGTTAGAAAATATGGTTTGATATTTCCAAAATACCTTTGGAGTTGAAATTTTATCATGTTATTCATTTTTGGTGATTGTTATGAAAAAACTAATATGATTGAAAAAAATATTTTTTTATCAAATAACCTAGTGAATAAATAGAATGTATAAGATTAAAACTATATAATCTATGCATATATTATCTAATGTTCATACTAATTAAGTTAAAATCTAACATGTGGTCACAAGCAATCACCTCATTAAAGGTTGTCGCTATACTATTGATTCTTAAATTATTTTTAGGTTTTACTTTGATTCCTTAACATTTCTTCGTTTTAAGCAACAATTGTTAGACACTTGGTTCAGTATATTTTTCCTCCCATTTTGGTCTCTTCAAGTTATAAATTTTAAATAATTTGATCGCTTACATTATTAACACCGAAAGATGATCAATGCATCTAGTGTTTCTAATTTAAGGGACTAAAATGTTTAATGTTTATAATTTAAGAGATTGAAGTGTTTTATGTTTGTAACTTAAAAGACCTTAGTAAAATGTGAAAAACTTAAAATGAAATTTAAAGGGCAAAAATAGAACGAAAAATACTTAAGAGACAGAAATGAAATTTAAAAGATCAAAAACATAATTTGACCTTTCCCACAAGGTAACCATGGTGTTCAATGACATAATTCACCTCCCAATATTAAAAGGACGTTTAAGTTTCCTTTGAATTGAGTATAGAGATCAAGTTGATCTCGAGTTCGATACAAATTTTATTTATATTACACTTATCTTATGGTCGAATTCCAAATTATTAGGGTCATCTTTCTCTCAGAATCAGAATGTTAATGCAAAAAATATAATACATACATAGAGATCAAGTTGAAAAGAAAAAAAAAAGTATAGAGATCAAGCATTATTTCCCATCTTTCAAGGGCCAGCAGAATACCTCTAACAATAAAGGTCAAAGGCATAATATGAATGCGAATACTAGTTTTTGTGGCTATATTTCCATTGAAATTTAAAGTCAACGGACCTTTTAAGTTATTGGAATGTTGGAATGTTGAGTTGCATAGTTGTAAGCTTTGTTTACTGGATATGATTTACTCTTTTTTTTGTCAAGACATTACTCTTTATCATAACAACCTCATCAAAGGTAAGACTAAGTGACTTGTTTATTAATTTATGCATTTTATAAGACATTGGACCGAACCTGCAAATTTGCTGAATGATTTGAATACAGGAAGTAATAACAATAATAGATACGAATACCATATTTTTTTGTTGAATCTAACACATTTAATCATGGAGAAGTGGGGAATCTGGGATTCAAATTCAGACTCTTATATATTATTGCCTCTACAACTATCAACTGATTTGTGATTACGAGACATATTCGTATAAGAAATTGTCCCTACGGATACAAATAACATATTCGTATAAATGATAGATAAAGAATTGTATACTTTTAGAATTTTAAAAATTTATAGATAATGATTGAATTAAAACTCGTAAGCAGTCTCATAAGCTTAACTCACTTGGTAAGGGATAATGCATATTATATGCAGGGGCCGGGGTTCGAACCCCAGACACTCCACTTATTCACCTTTAAGGTGAATTTCTCTAGCCGCTGGACTACTTGACCAAAAAAAAACTTGTAAGCAATGAAAGATGAACTATCATCGTGGTCGTCTAGGTTTTTAGGTTAAATAACCGTCTAATAGAGCATGGTTAGCTAACATAAAGACAGATAATATTATGGTCATGCTAACATAACATGTGTCCTAAGTTAAACAACCCAAAATAAAAACATTCTTTTGGAATTGTCAAAATTATAGTGAACCAACTAAATTTTACAAAAACTGCACTTTATAGTTTCCGTAATATCAAGGCATCTCACAGTAAATTGGGTAACCTCGTCGTGATACCAAACATAGAAGAGAAATTAACAAAATCGTGGATACCCTTATACTAAATTCAAAATTTGTTGACTTAACTGTCTATATATTGAGCAGCAAGCTTTGTTATTTACTTTTAACAAACAAAGGAGTATATCTTTTTGTTGCTCCGAAGTTTCAATTTATTAGTATTGTTAAAGAATCAAAGCATATGCACTATATATGAAAACGTGTGCGTATATATACACCAACAGGCATAACAACACAATATAGTATAGAACCTTAATCCTTTGTAGTAGTTGGCATTTTTCTTGGTCCAGGACCAGGAAGTACTCTCGTACTTGGCTACTTGTTAACAAATGAATGTAGGATCTATAATGGAAAAAGAAATAAAATAAGCGATAGAAGCAAACAAGATTTCAACTAGGTAATGTTTTTCACAATATATTTAATAATTTGACAGCGAAAAAAAACCTAAATCAATACCTTATATATGAAATTATAGTTCCAATAACTAAAGTAAATTCTTATTATAATAAACTAGAGTACATTTATAGATACAACATAAACAACAAACTTCATAGCCTAAGAGACAAATCAAGTTCAAAAATTTCAGAATGACGTGCTTGTTTCTTGATGGTACAATGATCAACGGATGTGGCAACCCGAGCTGACTTGTTTACTACTGAGTTTGACTTCATAGAAACATTTATAGAAGATAAATCTCTCTTTGTATGACACTTAATCTTCAATTCATCAGTAGAAGAAAAAATCCTCTCAGCTTGACGCTCATGCTTATGAGCCTTTGTGTGTCCTCCTAAAGCTTGTGGAGAATGAAATTTTCTTTCACAATATTATTTGCATTGATAAATTTTTGAATTCAAAGAAATGTTTCTATCCGATGTGGGACATGGGTTTTTCCCAATAGGCGTGACGGTCGATTCATGCACCAAAGCCCAAAGAGTGTTGGGCGTGACGGGGGTGTATTGGGAAAAACTCATATCCCACATCGAATAGATAAAACTCTTGATAAGAGTTTATATAGAGGAGACAATCCTCACCTTATGAACTGGTTTTTAAGGATGAGTTAGGCCTCCAATTTCATTGGTAATACCCTCTTAGGGTTAATTTTGTGGTTGTTGAGTTAGGTTTATTTCCCCTCAACATTTTGTGCTTTTTCTTTATTATATATCTTTTCCTTTGAAATTGGAACAACCAAACATTGCAATTAGCACCGGTTGTGCATTAGCTTAAATTGCCTAAACAAAAGTTTCTTATAAAATTTGTCCCAAAACAAAGTTCCTTATGAATGATTTTAATAATTTCTAATTAACTTGGTTAGTTATTACTATAAAAATATATGTAGTCCATAGCGGATGGGTGAAGTGTTATTAAAATTACAAGTGTACATGTCTAAACTTTTTTTTTTTAATGGCAAAGTAATAATATATAAATAGAAAAAGGAGGGAGTAAATCCCAAATAGTACAAAGACAAAGATACAAAACAGTACACGAAAGGGCTAATCGGATGCTAGGCTCGGAGTACCAGAGGTACTCGAAGAAAAGAAGTCAAAAAACACCAAACAACAACCACCTCAAAAACCCTAAGGTAAAACACAAAGAAAACAAAAAGAAAACACCTCCTCAAAAAGTCAGATAGGAGTGGTTGTCCATGTCTAAACTGATTCAAATTAAAATCGTAAATCGATCTAAAACAAATAATGAAAAATTGCACAAATATAATAATTTGGATTATATGTGTTTAAATGTCTTTATGTGAAAATCGAATGAGATAGAATTTGAATATTATTTTTCAAAATGAACTAAATCACATACATATATTTTAATTTTTGACTACATATATTTTTATAGTTTATTTTCTATATAAGTATGATATATTGAATTAATATATTATTTGTTGGTTTTTAATATTTTAAAATAATATTCATTTAGTTTAATTTAATATATTTTATATTTTTCAAATATAATCTATTAATTTGATGTTAATTTTTATTTTTTTAGTATTATATTATATTTTGCATTAAACAACATCAAATTGGAAAAGATCTTATTTGTTTACATGAGTCATTATCTTTAGATCAATTTTTTTAAAATGATAAATGTTATTGATTAGGTGATTACTGTTTATCCTTAGTTACTCAACCCTCACAATCATATGTAGTTTTGCTTCGAAACCGATAGATACCATATGGCAATTAGCAAACACCCTTAATTAGTACATCAATTATCGAGAATCAAAATTGGTAATTTATAAATTACTTGTTGCTGAACGACACTTCAGAAAAATCAATGAAATCAATAAGATTCTATATTTTTCCAATCGTTAACACGAGTTAGCATGCATAATAGGCTCAAAGGTTCCAATTTAGTATGTTTATTATAATTGCACAGATATTTAACTACACCTGGTTAACGCGTAGTTATTATTACTTTGTACCAACAAAAAACAAACGCGTAGTTATTACTGCAAGTTTTTATTTATAACTATTTTTTTTTAGGGTCATGCTAACCGGTGCCTCCGGGGCACTGGTTAAGCATACAAAAAAAGGAATTTATTACCATAAAAGGAAACTTTGTTGACTTATTTATGGATTAATTACACAGTTTTCAATGCAATAGTTACTGTATAATTTTCCTTCTTAGTATCCTTAACCAGTGCCCGGGAGCACCGGTTAGCATTTCCCTTTTTTTTTTAAGGATTTTCATTTATAATTATAGTAAGTTTTTTTAAAAGGAATTATAATATAAGTCTTTATTATGCCCTTTATTATTATAGTTTTTTTTTTAAGATTTATTATTATAGTTAACGCGTAGTTGTTTTTTATTTAGAAATTGGAAAAATTAACTACTAATTCAATGAGTCATGTGGAAGAATCCTTTAACGAGGAACTTGCTATTTTCAAGCATCAAATATATTATTGTCCCTCTCAATAAAAGTAGGTGTCGTGATTTTAATTCAATTGATAAGAACACTACATAATATATGCAGGAGTCGGAGTTCGAACTTAAAACATAAAAAATAAAAATAAAATACATTTTTGCAATTAAAATGATGTTACGAAACATTATAAACCGGTTACTTAAATAAACGACTTGTAAACCTTGTACGCACTGGGCAATTATGATGTAAAATATATAATATTTTACCACCTTTTAAGATGATTGTTTGTATAAATGACTACAAATGTATTATGCTTAAGCTTGATTTTATACCAACCGATTTAAACAAATCTGATTTATTTTATAAAACAATGTCCCTCAATGTTCTAATTTTCACATCACCTCTTTTCTTTTTGTTACTCTCTCGCAAAAGTCCCTCTTATTCTCAGTTGCAAGTTTCTCATATGATAAAGCTTGTCAAATTTTAATTTTTTTTAATCAGCAAATAAAAAATTGACAAGGTTTATCATATGAGAATCTTGCAACTGAGAATAAAAAGGACTTTTGCGATAAAGTTTGTCAATTGCATGTGTGACACCATCAAAATTTTCTTACTGTTTTTTTCCTTATATTTATTCTTTACGGCACCATTTTCACACTTATCTCTCTAATCTAACTTAGAATTAACAATGATTTTATACACGGCTCTGCTTAATGAAATGCTTGATTGTTATTGGTGGTGTTGTATACGTGGTCCTCCTCTTCTCACTTGGTTGAAACACTCCATAGATTATAACCAAAACGAGGTACTTCTTTTATTTGTCGAAAACGCAACCAACTCACCTTGTGAGTTTTATCTTCAAACTTTCTAGTGGCTCCTCCACAAAAGAGGAGTCAATTGTCATAGTCATTGCGTGCTTCTCTTTTGATTAAGGGCTAGAAGGAAAAATAGTGACCATGAATAAACTAATTTATCCTAGTAGTTCGACATGAAGAATCTAATTTATTTCCGATGATTGTATTCATGCTAATCCAAAGGCCTTTGTAAAGCCATAGAGCAAAATAAAGGATAAGAACACAAGTGTTGATTGAAAAAATGTGACTTAAGTTAGAAGTATCTATACTATTACACATGAGAGAAGAGTATAAATTGGCAAATTTATAAAACTCACGAACCAAATTACATAGCATGTATACATTTTCAAATATCATTTATATTAAAAGGTGATTTATACATACTCAATTGCATTAACAAAACTTCATTCATTTCTATACCCAAGTGCTCTTAAATTAAATATTTTCCCAAGGAGTCATTTCATGTTCATATCTCAAGTAAAAAAAAAAACATTTAATCACTTCATATTGACATATGATCATCATTTAATCAATGCATGCCACCTGATTCTTCACTCCTAACATAGATCTACCCCATAAACAATAAAAGGAAACAGAGATATAACGTGAATTATGTAGATCAACGGAATGGAAGCATCATATCATATTTTTCTAGTAAATTGCTTCAGATGACCAGTGATCTATGTTAGAGGTAAGAACTTGAATTTGTAAGCTCAAGGAACATAGTTCGAATTGCACATGAGACAATTGTAAAATGATAATTGATACTACCATTAAAAATCGTGGTTGAGCCTAACACAACCCCACAAAACCGGCTTGTGAGGTGAGGATTGCCCTCACTTATAAACACATTGTCAGGCCATGTCCTATCCGATGTGTTTATAAGTGGGGACAATCCTCACCTCACAAGCCGGTTTTGTGGGGTTGTGTTAGGCCCAACCACGATTTCTAAGATGGTATCAGAGTCTCTCCAAGATCCATTGGACCACCTGCTATCAGGTTTCCGCTATTGGGCCACCCACCATTTATGTCCACGAACCAAGCCCAATAGTATTGGTCGTGAGGGGATGTGTTAAGAGTCCCACATCGGATAGGACATGGCTGACAATGTGTTTATAAATAGGGGCAATCCTCACCTCACAAGCTGGTTTTGTGGGGTTGTGTTAGGCCCACAAAACCATAGAATATAAATCATTCTCTTAAAAAATTTTGTTATCATCATAACATACTTGAGCAGACAACTTGTGTAATTTTAATGAATGTGATATGAAAAAACAATAGCATATTTGTAATTTCAAATGATGTGATGTAAAAATGAATTGCTCTCATATTTTTGTCACCATCGTAATATTTAAGGTCATTGTTTCTGTATCATCTTGGTTCTAACATTGTATTGTGAGGAGTACTTATTGATTTGTTCAATTCCCTCTCATTTACTGGTTTGAACAAGCGGTCTCTTCCCTTGTTTTCTAATCCATTCCCACTAAGTTATTGTCGTCCGATCTTAAACGCCAATTCCTCTACATCTTTTTCATGTCACCTAATGAAAACTGGAAATTTAGACTAATTCACCAATTCTCCATTGATGCCAACTGAAGGAGAGAAAATCACAAGAAATGGAGATTTGTATTGTGAATTGTGATGGGTTTTAAAAATAAAAAGTTTTCCCATTTCTTTTATAAAATTAAGTTGGTTATGATACGCTTTGAGTTAAGAGGGATAAGATTAGGGATAAAGACACAATGAATTTATTCTGGTTCACTCCAAACTCGACAACTACATCCAAAGAGAAATTTCGTCTCAGTGCCAGTTGAGGACTTAATCCACTATAATGTGAATCAATTACAAGCACTAATATATATCTTTATCTACCTTACAATACCTTATATTTCTCTACAACTTAGAACTTTGAAGAGTTACAATAATGATAAGATACAAGTGTTTGATGCAGTACAAAGTTTACTTTCACAGAGAGAATGATACCGTTTCTAGCTCAATACAAGTGTATAATCTTGATGGACAGTGTATGAAATGAATAGCACTTGTGACTTTATTTGTCACTTAGTAAGTGTTGTTCCTCTCTAAAACAGATTTCAATGTTGCTTAGTATTTCAATTTTCAATTGTAGTTTTTTCTCTTGCGCTCGTAAATATGTCAATTGTTGTACTTTGCTGAGAGTTGGAGAGCTTCTTATATAAACAAATCAAATTGGACTGTTGCAACATGTATTCCCTTGATGTTTAGTTTATCGCAGTGTTGTCCCTTTCATTAATATTTGATTGAGTTGTTGAAAAGACTTGGGCTACTACCTTAGCCTATACTAGAGTTTTGTCTTCATTCTTGTCTACATTCAAGTTTCTCTCGGGAAATGAGTGTAATTTTTTGTAATATGTTTTGCAAAAAAGGGAGGGTATCATATATTTTGACATATGAGGAAATGGTAATGTACTTTAAACATCTGTTAGGAGAGAAAAGTGGAATTTACTCAAACAATTTTTATAAAATTCAGATACAAATCTACAGCCAATAAGAAGATTTATTTTATCCCTAAAAAAATATTTATTTTTAAAAATTTATTTTATTTTGTTAAGTCATAAAATCGTAATAATGTACTGTATTCAAATCAAAATAAGTGTTTGGTTGCCCGGTGAAAACACTTAAACGCACGTCCTATTCATGAAACGTGATTTCACTGTGTTTGGTTTTCCTCCAACACTTTACCGCCGTCCTACGTTTTCATCTTCAAAATTGATTCTTAGAGAAGTTGTTCTCCCTAGCTTCTTGAAATCGTGTTTATCCAACGTGAAAGTATACAACACCATTTGTCTCTTTTACCCTTGAATCTTGTCACTTCCTTTCACATACCTTTTAATATTTGACAGATCCATTCACCTACTTAAGAAATCTGTTACTATATCTCACTGTTGATTATTACTGCGTTTTTTTATTGTTCTTGTGAAGTCTTTCATTTTTTTGGTGTTGCAGAAAACTCAAGAAGAAGACACTGTTGTAAACAGTGTTTTTTGTTGTGAAATATTTTTGTTTCTTGCTATATGAAAGCCCATAAAAATAAAAACCTTTCTTAATAGTCCTGTATAATTTTTGGAGCCCATAAATATGAATCTCTAGTTGCCGATAGTTTCATTAATAATCTATTTTTGGTAGAAAGGTTTTGTTATTAAATTGTATTAAAATTAATAAAGTAACGTAAAATTAAATTTATTTGCTGACGGTTTTATTAATAATCTAATTTTGGTAGAAAGGTTTTGTTATTAAAATTGTATTAAAATTAATAAAGTAACATAAAATTAAATAACTAACGAAAATTGGAAACTTTTACCAAAAATAAAAACTAAAATTGGAAATGAAATTTGTAGAAAAGTTAAACGAAATATATTTTAAATGCACACATAAAAAAAAACCATTTTGGTCATTTACACAACCAAAATCAATTTTGATACAAAATAACCAAACAACATTTTTCATGTAAATCACTTCTATGGTAAAGGTGTCCAAACATAAATCATTTTTCACTCAACTCACTTTTAATCAAAATCAATTCTACAAAATCAATTCTGTCAAAATCAATTTTGTCCACCGCATAACCAAACACACGCTAATTGTGATTATATAATACACCAACTGATTTGCATGGAAAAAGGGGACCCAGAAAAAGCAACATGGTCACTACTCACAGGTAAAGGAATATATATTTTGTTTATTTGTATCATCACACACTCGAAAAGAATCCCTATATCTCAGAAGATTCTCACAGACTATACAACATTCCCCAAGTCATAACTCATAATACAAATCATATTTAGCAAGGGAGATCATCAATATCAATATATGTTGCTCAGACAAAGTATAAATCCTTCTTGAAGACCTGAAAGGAGTCATTCTTCAGAGTCTAAAGGCACTAATCTCCAATGTACTGTTACTGTGCCAATTGACATCGTACACAGCTCAAAAACATGGCCATCGCAAAATGGTTGCTAGACGCTACTAGCCTTTCCGTTCCCCAAGCCCCTTCTTCGGCTAAATTAGGTTGATGAACTCATTATCTGGATCTGTAAAAAAATATATGGCATGGTTAGATAAAAGAAAATAATATAAAAAGATAACTAGGGCTTCTAAGTAGCAAAAGGTCTTGCTTAAAGTACCTTATTCACAAGTAAGTTGACTTGTTCTCTGTACATTTCCTTTAAATCAACAATATCCGCACGAAGTTCCTCCAGCTAAACACATTCAATTTTGTTCAGATGGAAAGTAGATAACTTATCTATTTATAATTATGTGAAAGGAAATCGGATAGAATAATGACAGTATTTTAGAGTCAGAGGCTTGCATAACTAACTAGTTTAACCCAAAAATTGTTATCTTTTCTCCTTTGTCCCTCTCTGTATTTGGGGCCTAGTGTGTCTAGTGCTTTTATTTTATTTTGATTTATCAGATTGTATGGAAGGAGGATAGGAATCCAGTTGTGCGATGTCTGGGCTCTTGAATATTTCAACCACGAGAAAATTTATAAGGTGAACAAGAGTGAGTTCCTTCTTAAATTTCTAGAAGTGCAATGACTTTCCTTATAAAAGAATTTACAGGAACAACAGGAACTGTCCAAACTTGTATCTGAACAAAAATTATCTTTCAGGGTGAGTTTCCTTCAAGGTCTGGTTACCATAAATATTTTGGAAAAGTGGATTGGGAATAAAACATTTCCATGTTTGGTACTAATTATAAAATCATTCACAGGTATTGTTTTATATTTATGGAAATAAAACACAACTAACAATAACTATTCACTTCCCTCTGTTTACTTGTTCTATTTTTAATATTTTAAATTTCAAACTAAATAAATTTTAGAAAATTCCTAGAAATATCAAACACTTACACAACACAAACACCCCCTAAAATATCGCTTTTAGAAAGCAAAATTAGGTATAAAAATTACCTCTTCATCACGTTCACCCATCAACTCCAAAGCAGCAGAGTGCCTTCTCCTCAGTGCTTCTAGCTCTGATTTTAAGCCAGGCAGCACAACAACCTCTCCACGCAGCTTTTCACACTGCAGTGTGGATATGCAAATCGTGGTCAACAAGGAAATGGACCAGAGGATAATTGTTAAAGAGTTATTAAAATAAGTTGCTAGGGTTTAGTCTTGAGTATATGGGCTTGATCCACATGTCTTTCTTTTGTATCACTCTCTTAACCTAGTAACTAACTAGTAATATAAATATGAGGGTCACTACACATTATAGTCTATCCCATTATAGTATTCTTGCGTCTCCTTTCTCTCTTTCTATGGTAATATACAGGATGCTGAACTTACCTGTGCTGTCAATTTGACCAACTCTTCAGCAAGAGAATCACGAATAGATTCCAGTGATGCCTGAAATTTTTATAATTAAAAAAATGTCATCATTGTATTCTAAAAATAAAAATAAAATTAACATCAACATCAACATCAACATCGACATCGACATCATATGATCTAATAGCTTAATATAAATTTCATTACTTAAACATTATGAGAAGTTGTCAATGACAAGAAACAATAGAGCTATGAACTGGATGGTATGTGTTGGGCCTCTAACAAAGAATGTTAACAAGAGGAGAGGAAGAAATTAATGTGTGCAGTAGACAGTTATTTATTTTATAATTAGCAGTTATTAAGTTAGCTATGTGTGGTGTGTGAATAAAAAGGAAACAGCCTGTCATTGTTGGTTATCCAGGATATATTAGAGTGGCTATTTGGAAAGGGAGAGATCCCAGTCTCTTGAATCCTTGGTAGGAATTGTATCTTCATATGTGTGTTCTGTGCAACATTTCAATTATGTTTGTGTCCAAGTGTAAGTTCTATCTCTGATTGAGAACCTTACTCTAGAGATTAGTCAATAATTAACAGTCGCTATTCAGTAACTTAGGCTATTGGTACCAGTTTCTATCAGCATGATGCCAAATATTAAACTAGAGAATGAAGGCAACCAATCATACCAGACGTGACATATATGAAGCAAGTTCACCCTCCTTCTGACGAAGGGCAGCCTCAAAAGAACTGGGTGTCATGCTCTTCATATAGTAAGGACTCATGCTTAGTTCTCCTGGATTTCTCCGTTCAGAAAAACTGTCAGATGAATCCAGTGATGCTTGAAGAAAATAGCTTTCTTCCATGCTTCCAAGAGAGCTTGCACTAGAGAGTTTTCGGGCCAGATTCCCTACATCATAAAGTATATTATAGAAAATAGACAGACAAGACAACTGAACCGAGCGATGTAAAGAGAAGCAGAGCATCACACCATTCTCAAAAGCAGAATTATGCTTTGTTGTGGAAGTTTGATCTGATGACGGCGCAGAATGAGCGCGAACAGTCCTTTCCAGCTCTGATCGAGCAGCCTTTTCTTTTTCTATTTCCTGGAAAAAATGACAATAAAAATCACAAAGGTTTTCTAATAAGATGGATAGAATTCAACATTATTACCAACAATACCATATCCCATCAATTTTTTGTTTTTATTTTAATATATGATTTCAGCTCCATAGCTTTCTCAAATGTTCTACATCATGTTGCTATTATTTGTTATATCCCAAGCATCTACATATGTTTTGAAATGCCTAAAAAAGCAAGTTGGCTTTCTTTTGTTACATTTTTCAGAAAAATTCATCAGCAAGAAACCAAATAAATGTCTTTGGCTGGTACATTCAATGACCAAAGTAATGGAAGAATTGAAAGATGGGATAAATTTAATGCAAGAAGAAACCAAGAGCTTCATATAACATGGATGTCACTTAACGATGCAAGTTTGAAACCCTAAGCAGAAACTCTACCTGCTGAAGAAGCTCCCTGTGTATCAATGCCTCCTGCAACTCTTGCTTGTGTTTCTGTCTTATGTCTCTAATCTCTTCCTCAAACTGTCTAGCACGACCTTCTTGAGTGTCAGCTTCCTCCTTTGCAGCAAGATATTCCTGCCTACTTTCAGCTGCCCTTTGTCTCTCCTTTTCAAGGGTCCTACTTAATTGAGTTTGTTCTGCCCTAAGACATGAAATCTGAAATTCATTGAAGTTAGTCACACATACACAAAAACCGCCATTTAAGACATGATTTCACTCAAGAAATTGCAGAACCTGAGCCTCAAGAACATTAATTCGAGACAAGGTTTGAGACAAGCGATCATTCACAGATCTCTCTCTTTCTTCAGCAGTTGCAGCTTTAGCCTCGGCTTCCTGTAGATTTCATTGAAAAAGATAAAGAAATACAATAATAACTAGTAGGAAAGATTCTAAAATTAGAAGTAAATTATTCTAGAAACCTGTAGTCGAGAATTAAGAGTTCTTTCAACAGCAGCCCAAGCTTCAGCTCTTCTGGCATTTGAATCCTGTTATCAGGTGAATTCTAGTTTAGCACAGATCCCACACAGCAGAACAAAAAACAGGAAAAGCAATTCTCGATCATATGTTTATTACCTGCATGGCTTCAATTTGCCTTAAAAGTGGCCTTGTAGATTCTGGAACTTGTGTAATCAGTTCCTCACAACGTCTTTCACTTGCCTAGCAAATGCACGTTAAATTAGAAACTACCGAAAGCGCAAACACCGCTGCTAAAACTTCAATAAAACAAGGAAAAGCAGCATCCTCAAAAAGTTAAATAACTGACAGACAAGCAGAGAGCAGGGGAGCAAACCTGGTAACGTTTTTGAAGATCCTCGATGTCTCTACAGAGCATGTCTTCTTTAAAGACAGCCTGCATATGGATGAAGGAAACAGTTGAATTAAATCCTGAGAAAGTCAATTTAGTAAAAAGAAAAAAAGGCAGAAAACACAACAAAAACCTGCTGTTCCTTTCTACTTAAGGTTTGTCTCAGCTCTTCAAGTGCCTGGACTAGCATAGATTCACGTTCCTCGGCTTCTCTTAGACGACTCTCTAGCTCAGTTCTTGCTTCATTGTTTGCTCGAGCCTCTGCTAATGCTTCAGACTCCTTAGCAGCAGCCAAAGCACTAGTGTAATACTCTTTCTGTACTGCGAGTTCATTTTGATGTTTTTCTATTGTTTCTTGCAACAACTTCTCTGTAGCTGTCTTGTCCCTCTTGATGCTTTCTACTTTATTCTCCTCCACCTGGATAGCATGACATCAACCAAACATCAGCTTAAATTAGAAATCCAAATAACATTAGGAGTGTCAACACCTACTGCTTTAAAAAGGAATTTGATGCTTTCCAATGACATAGAGAATCCACAGCAGCAGTAGCACACAAGAATAAATCATAAATTACACTCGAGACCTAAAAGTAATATGACATTTATATAATTACAATCATTGAAATGGGATTTTTACAGCCAAACTATATCACGAAGAAAATCTTTTTCAACAGAGAAATAACTTTCAAAAAAGTAGCAAGAAAAATAATAACTTTCAATAATGCTCTTGGTATTCAGTTACCTGAAGTTTAGTAGTCAAACCTTTTTTCTCCTCCTCAAGATCTCTAATCTAGCTTTCGTGAAAAAAGGTAAATATAAGATTCATTATTTACCGATAGAAAAGGATTTAAGACTGTTGTAAGAAGATAAAATAAGTACTCTGCATACCTGAGCCCTAAGTTTCCTTATTGTAGATTCTTGAGTAGCCTGTTTTTTAGAAAGCTCTTCACCTGAGATGAAAGAAAATTTAATCTTAAAAAAGGGCTTCTATAATCAATCACTAGTAAGTAACCTGCTGGCATATGCTTCAATAGAGAAAGTTTTTGTTTTAACAGCAAAGCCCTTCAGATGAAATTATCCATTTTCCAAGCAGAGCGGAGAACAGTAACAGACTCACAGATAATACAAACTTTACAAACTAGACATCATTCATCCTTAATTTATCCCTTTTTTCCAAGGTTGTTAAAATTGCGAGTTAACTTAACTTGTGGAAATGATTTCACGAGTCTAGGTATCAATTTCGAATTGACTCTGCTGTAAATACGAATTTTGGCAAACTTGTAAATGAAACCAAGTTTACTCGGCTGGACTTGCAGCGAACTCGGTAAACTCCCAGGGAATTTTTAACAGAGTTTATTTTATCTTTTTTCTATCTCATTTTTCACATTCAGTTCCTTTTCCTTTTTGTTAGTTTGATTTTGTTCATATAAACTTTTTGCTTTATAATTGAGATGAAATTTTGAATTATGGATGCATTTATTGTATTATATAAATGTATGTCATCTATATATTATTTTTTGTCACAATAGGAGTTTTCTTAAACTCTCAATTTTGACAGCCTTTGTCTTTTCTCTTTTGTTGACATTATTCAATCCTTTCCACCAAGTGAACCTCTAAAAGAATTAATTTGAAAATATGTTTGGTGAACTTTTTCATCTATAACTGTAGATCCCAAGCTGTAGTGTCCATCAAGCTAGGTTTCACTTTCCAATTCCAACTATCAAAACACAAGTAGCAGTCACTAAAATTGGATTGATTAAACACTTTTAACCTTAAAATTCTTACCTATAAAAACTTGAAAGGAAAAAAATTAGTACGCATGATGCATCTAGTTTGTTTGTGCTATGAAACATGGTTATCAGAAGGACGACCTATTTTTTGAATCATGAATTGGATCTTTTTTTGAATCGTAAGGTACATTATTAATAAAAATATGACAATTTTAAGGA
>Ga0315913_1000289_pt1 | contig 40402 bp, 20 predicted proteins | sample MpolsnodulesMG_FD_207736 | JGI IMG/M metagenome (GOLD analysis project Ga0315913, IMG submission 207736) | Medicago polymorpha root nodule microbial communities from Los Angeles, California, United States - small nodules | ecosystem: Host-associated > Plants > Roots > Nodule | place: USA...
CATTGTCACCTTCATCTCCGTCGTCGACATATACATCATTCTGCCAATCCACTATTGACACGATGAAAAGTTTGGCCACTGAAAAACGAAATGGGTGGGTGTTGCAGGATTATCCATGTAACGTTCACATCCTTCTTCTTATGCTTCACTAATTAGCTTCCACTAGACTCTAACCCGTATGATGTACGGGGTTTTGTAGAGTTTCATATATAAGTATCAGTTGAAAGGAGAAAAAAGGGTACGAAACCATTTGGAAAAAAAGGAAAAGGAATTAATTGATTTTTTGAAAAGGGAGTTTAATATTGGATATCATGTTGTGGAAGTCAAATGATATCACAAAAACAGCAAGTGGCTTGGCGGTTAAAATGCTTTGAAGTAACCAAAATGGCATGGGTTTGAACCTTTGTAGAGATTTTTTTCATAAATATTTTTCAGAACCCTCAAAAGAGGGCGGGATTAGGGTTAATCAGTGTTGTATAATGTAAATATTATTAACATTCTTTCTTATTTACATGTTTAATACTAAAAGGAAAATTGTTGGATGGTCAGATGTAGGGGTGGACCGAAGTCTTCGACCCGCCCGCTACCCTCTCAGTCCGAACTTATTTTTGGGCATACGGTCAGATACAGTTCAGGTATCAGGTGAAAATATACACAAATTCAGGTTAATACGGTTTTTTTGGGTAAAAAATGGATGGCATAAACTTACCCAAATGTAAACCGAGTCCGAGCGAAAATGAAGTATATTTGTTTTGTTATCGTATTGTACACTCTGCAAACAGTCTCTCTCATGTCCCCTCTTCCTGTAAAGCATACAGCTCAGGGTCCTCGAGTCCCACAACAATGACACATGCCATTTTTTTTATTACTTTCATATCACTTTTCAAGACTTTATTAGTTACTTTTGCTGAGTTTTTTTTATTACTTTCTTTATTCCCATTTCCAACAAATGACGGGTGGGTGATCCTTTTTTCTTCTATTTTGTTAATTGTTTTGTTCTCTCAATATGTGTTACACTTCTCTTTCTTCTTCATTTGTTGCACTTGTTCTTCTTCTCTTCTGCAACCGTCTTCTGTTTCAAAATTTCCCAGATCTGCAAGATCATCATTTTTTTTCTTTTATCTCCGATGAACCGTGTTAACCGAACTGTTTTTCTGACCAAACCGAAAAAACCATAAACTGAAAAATCGATTCAAAAAACGGTCGAGTTTGGGTCTCTTTGTGGCACTTGTTGGTTGGCTCGGTTTTAGGTTTAAAACCGGCCGAAACTGGCTGTTGTCCACCCCTAATCTAATATTGTAGTCAATCCTGTTTAGTGAAATTAGGCTTTGTTGTTGTTGGATCCCACTTGTCTCACACAAGTGAAATCCCTTGTTGTTGTTTTTTTTTGTTGAGGGAATTCCAAATGGAATCCCTTGTACGTTGTTGTTGCTCTGTTGGACGATTTCAAATATATTATCCTATAAATAACAATTCCACTTATTTTCAAAAACAAAAAAAAAATCCACTTATTTAGTATTATTGTTTGTGTAATTGTATCTATATGTTCAACCTGCCAAACTTATTTGCGTTCATATTTATTTACATATTTTCTTCAACAAACTTCGTTTACAACGCATATCCTTTATTGACAATAATCCACTAATAATTTAAAACCAACTCTCGCCTGTGGACATGGCAACAGGACGGATCAAAGATGGGTTTGAGTATCCCCATCCTGCCCCCGCTTCCATACACCCGCCCCCGTCCCAAAATCATATCGGGGGTAAAAATTGAACACCCAATGGGGATGGGTCTCCCGGCCCTGCCCCCACCCCCACCCGCGAAAACTTTATTTTTTATAAAATATTTAAAAAATGTATATTTTTTCATAGCAACAAAAACACAATAAATATATTAATAATTATTTATCTAATAAACTTTTTTCAAAAGGGCAAACTAATTATAATAAATATGTTTAAAGAGCAATAATATATTAAAATAGGTTGGTGCATATGGAAATAAGATTATAAAATTTAATAATTTTTTTTAAAAAAAGAGGGTGCGGAGCGAGGGTGGGTGCGAGGCGGATGTAAGCATCCCCCCGGCCCCGCCCCTATACTAAAAATCCAAATTTCCCCACACCCGCACCCAGTTAAATTGGTTTTCCCCCGTTAAATTCGGGGCGGGGGAGGCGGGGGCGGGGTTTGTTGCCATGTCAACTCGCCCGCGCAGCACGCGGGTCTAAGTCTAGTTTAGACTTATTTAAATATGTTCATAGAAGCGTACATCATTTTAGGCCAGGTTTTAAAAAACAGTTGGTTACCGAAAAAATGGTGCTACATTAAGGTATAGGTAACCGACGTTACCATTTTTACAGAGTGAACAAAAATTACGACGAAACGCCGTTATAGCTGCGACGAGACACCATTACAACCGCAAAAAATGACGTTCATGACAATGGATACAAAATATGGATATTTAGTACATATTTGAATATAAATTACATATTTTATCTCTTTATCTAGTTTTGAACTCCAGTCCTCGTGAGCTTAGCTCAGTTGGTATGACAATGCATAATATATGCAAGGTTGGGGTTCGAACCCCGGCCACCACAAAAAAAAAGTTTAGAACTCCAAATCTATCTCTAGTTTAAGTTATTTTGTGTAATGTTGTGAGTAATTCACACTTGCAATCCGTAATGCAACATTTGTAACAACTGAAATCGTGAAATCCTATTCGCGAGCGTTCCCTTTACTGCTACCATTATTTAAAACCTTGATTTTTGGGTGCCATGGAAATCAAAGAACTGCAAATTTTGAACATCCAACCGAGAGTATTTTGGTCATCGGAGGGAGTAACTTCAAGCCCCATTTTTTTGTAGTTCTATATGTTGTTTATGAGGCTGTGATGGTTGTATGTGGTGCAAATATGCAACCTCATAAGTCAATGAGTCGAGTTTGGCACTAATGGCGGAAATGGAGGCCTCCAGGGTATTGGAATTGGAAGAAGATTCAGACATGGGGAGTGGAAGGCAACAAAAGCAGTGACGATAAAATCTTAGTATAGATGCTATCTAGTAAAATAGAAAAGTAATGAAAATTTGCTTATCATTATTTATCATCAAAGTACACCCTGATACAAGGACCAGTAGAATGGCTCTCTGTCAAATGCAATCCTAACAGAATTGGAAAGAAGATTATCTGTACAGCTATGCAAGTGCTTGCAACGGCTGATGATAATGTGATGTAGTTAACCGTTGTGGGCGTGTGTGTGTATGTTTTTAAAATATAGTTGACAAGTTTAGGAGGAGCAACATAGAATCCATCATAACAACCTTTTTCCTGCTTGACTTATTTGGAAAATTCGTCAACTCAAGCATCATTTGATCCTGATTCTGATTCTGAACTGCTTGCTCAACACCATGATTCACCGTGGACTCATCCTTCTGTTGAGTATCATCAAGATCTTCCACCCTCAACGTCCCATTAGGTATCCTGTTGAAATTAGATCCTATCCTTCCCGAATTTTCTAGTCCTCTCAGATAAAGTTTCCATAAAATATTTGTCGGAAACAAGATCTTCAGTTAGAACAACAGATGCTTGCAACTTGCCATATGATTTATTAAACATCATAACATCTTTCTCTACAGTGCTTAGTAACACTTCCAAATCAGTATCAAAGTCCTCTTCCTCTTCCTCTTCATCTTCCTCGTAGCTAGACTCAGAGGTTGAACCGAATTCCTCAGTAGTAGATTGTGGAACCTGACATTTCAATAGAATAATGTGCATCTTATCACGCGACGTTTCTCCGCTGTCCCAAAATTTCCACTTAAGTTGGCCTGTCTTCATTAACACTGCGTTGAACTTTGGATCTCCATGTTCTATCATCAATCTTCCCCAATAGCGACGACTCAAATCTTCACCAGAATAGGCATATCGATATCCAACCCGCGAACAAGATCTTGTTTCTTCAGAAACTTTTCCCTCTCCCTTAACACCTTTTCGAATATTTGTTGTGCACTCTGTATACCATCCGTGTATGAATCATCAATAAGTTTAGGTATATTCTCCTGCACCAACTCAACAACACGTACCACATCCCAACCACAATCTTCATGTTCTTGCCTTAAACTTGTTCCATAGGCAGCAGAGGCTGGAGATTCCCCTTTAATATTGGCCTTAGCAATCATCCACGACCTCAACAAAGTCTTTGTAAAATTTGGAGTTTCATCTAACTCTATTAAAGGCAAATAATCGCCAAATACTTCTTTTGGATTCATATTTTCTAACACATGTCCTGTTCTCTGCTCGAGCATATGAGGAATTACCTTTGGAACCAAACCAGATGATAGAATTGGGATTGCCATTTTGTCTCCATGGGGAATATCAAATGAGATATCATCATCAGTGTGATTTGTTTTCTGTTCGTACACGTAAAGTCCCCAACGATTTATAATCAACTGTGATTCACATTGAACTTGAACGGTCTTCCAATTTCTTCCAAAACATGCATTAAGACCCTTCCACTCTTCGTCATTGAACAAAATCCTGAGATCACACACTAACATGTGGTGTTCTCCGACACTGCGGTAACCGTAGTCTTTGTGATATATTTCCTTTCCATCAATAAACAAATGCAACCCAACAACATGGGACTTAGAGGACACCATTCCAGGTAAAACTTCTGAGGTTAAAGTGTCTGTGGTTATCTTATTACTCTCTTTTACTACCACCAAGGTAAAACCAATTTGGAATTTTTGTTGCTGGCATCACCACTTGTATTCTTTCCTTCTCTTCATAAACCTGTAACATCAAAATGGTCACTGAACTGTTACACCAATATAATAAACAAATGCACCGTCATGTATGTAAAATTTATGGTCATTTCACATTATTATTCACTTATACTAAGGAATAAGACAACATTATCATACAAATAAAATGGTGGATAAAGTAGACAAACCATGGACCATAGCACGCTTGATGCCGTTGAAGTTAAGTGTCCACAAAATTAATCTTGCATCTACTTTCTGAATGCTTATTGGAAGTTCTGGACTCTCCTTGAGATTTCTACAATAACTCACATCAAGAATTTTTAAGACAAAAGATCCTTTTATGCATTGTGGGATAGATGCAAAATTACTGTGGGACACATTCAAGTCTTCCAATTTCGGAAAGCATTCCAAGATAATGTGGAGATCTTCATCTGATAGATTAGAACCACTTAAATGCAGTGTCACCAAATTCGAGAAGCCTTCTTCTACAATTGAATGGATCACCTTAAACCTTTTAAAAGATTTTCCAACTTGAGAGAACCCATCAATTCGTAATGTGGCAAGTTTTGGCAACAACAAGAAGCTACTTAACAGATCATTGAGCCTTTTACAAATTGACATGTCTATATATTCAAGCCCTGTGAGGTTACAAAATAGAATTTGGAAACTTCTTAATAGCAGTACCTATCATCAAAACTATCAATGGCTTATCCATTTTTTGCATTACATCAGGGAAGTGTGATAGTCTTCTGCATAAGTTAAATTAGAGAAACTCGAGACATGGAAGATACATTCTTGGCACAAAACTTTTGAGTATTGTACACTCTGAAGCACTCAAGTACACAAGGTTTGGCATAAATCCAATGGACTCATCAAACCTTACCAAATTACGGCACCTGTCAAGTGTCAATACTCTTTAATTTATAGCTCCAGAGATATCGGGTCTGTTTGGTAAAACCACTTAACGAGCTTATAGCTTATAGCGGATAGCTTATAAGCTCGTCTGACAAAAAAAGCCCCGTTTGGTAATGGTCTTTCACCACGAGCTTATAGCTTATTTCACAAGCTTATAAACTATTTTTCAGACGCTATTCCAAGTAGGGTTTGAGCTTATAGCTTATAGCTTATTATTATTTGTTCCATTTTTACCCTTATTATTTTAACTAAAAGTCATATTTACCCTTTATCATTTATTATACTTAAACTGCTAATGGACGGCTTATGCTTTGTTTAACACGTTCAGTGCAACAACGCTGATGTATAGTGACATTATTTTCCTTAAAAAAAAAATGTGACCTATGATTTTTATAGGTATATACATAGATTACGTATTTTCCCGTCAAAAAAAATAAATAGATTACGTATTTTGTTTTTTGTTGCTATTCTTTTAACACTTTTTTGTTTTATCATTTTTAATCCTATTGATAGATTATTTTTTACTTTGCCTATAAAATAAAATTTTATACTTTATTCATTCATAAATTATACAAACTGAATGAAATAAAAAGAACAAAATTTTAACCAAAAATATATATTGAGTAGAATAATAAATTTAAATGACTTCCTTAAAAAAAAAATTAAATGACTAAATATCTTAAATATTTATGACCTCTCAAAAGAATTATTATGAATAAAAAATGTCCTTTTATGTCAATTTACATTTATCAGCTAGTTGAACCGTTAATTTTACCAAACACTTTATCTAGCTTATCAGCTATCAGTCAACAGTCATTAGCTATAAGCTATCAGCTATCAGTCATCAGCTATAAGCTATCAGCTAGCTTATAAGTTATCTGCTACTTTTACCAATCAGAGCCGAGGTATTTGAGTTACAGAATGACACTGAGAGAGATTAATGAATGTCAAATCCTCAAATATCTGCAAAGAACATACAATTAAAATGATTAGGGACAAATTCAATTAGATCATGCTAGTTATGATGCCAATTTTTTTCTTCCAGTTCCAACATTAATTTGCAAATGTGTGTACCTGAAATGGCTTTTCCATCATCAGAAAGCTGTGAGGTAACTTGAAATCAACAATTCTTTGGGGAATAAAATCATCTGGAAAAGACTTTGATGGATACCCCTTCCAATCAAGTAGCCGTAAACTATTTGGTAAAGAACTAGGAGCTGCTGAAAATGTTGTATTCCGAATAATCAGAATTCTAAGGTTCTCCATGTTCTTGAAGGCATTATCATCTTTCCAATTATTAACTTCCTCATGAGCAGGGGGGTTCTAGTGTTATTCCTTCAATTTTACTACTTCCCTGTATATAAAAACATGTAAGCAGAGTTAACCCTAGATGCATTTGCAATATATAGTACCAAAACACATATATATACAAGCATGATAAAAGGGGACATTGACGTCTAGTAAGAATTGAGTATTTTGCAATTATTATTATATACATTTACAATAAATACATTTACAATGTATACTTACTTAGAAATTGGACGTCGGATTAAAACTATTTTATGTCATTGTATGGTTCCCTAGCATATGGTGTTTAGATGGTTGTCAAACTTAGACATTGGAATGTTTTAATTGTTTAGCTTTAGTGTTTTTTTTTAATTGTAATATTCTCAATATCTACAACAAGGGTTTGAACGGAGAGAATGCTTGTTAAAATTGATTGGTAGATACATGTTAGGATAGCATTTAAAATCCTAAAACATGGTTTCAAATGATTTTGTTACATTTTAATGTTGGCTAAAATGCACTTTTGGCCCCCTATGTTTAGCTCTGTAGCAATTTTGGCCCCCTATTAAAAAAAAAACCATTTTCCAGCCACTTTACTCCCTTTTGCAACTCATAGACCCCCTTTGATTTTGACCGGGTCAAAGCCAAGTGGCCACTCAATGGACGCCACGTGGCTAATTTCTGAATTAAAAATAAAAAAACGCTACATTTTTTTTAATGAAATTAAATAATTAAAATAAATTAAAAATAACAACCAAAAATTAAAAGAAAAAAGCAAAAAATTGGCTGCAGCATTCTTCTTCTTCTTCAGACTTGTTTCAATGGCGGGTTCTTCAACTTCTTCAATCATGCGTCTCCAACTTCTCACAAAATCATCTTTCATCTCAAAATCAATTGAAGAAATTTGCCGCGAAATCAAATCCACCGATCCACAAACCAAATCCACCACACTTCAAAAACTCACCTACCTCTCCTCCATCCATGGAATCGACATGTCATAGGCTTCCTTCCACGTTAATGTCCTCTTCTCTATTCCTTCACAAACGAATCGGTTACCATACCGCTTCAATTTCCTTCAACGATTCAACGCCGCTTCAATTTCCCTCGGGATCTGTGTTCGCCATCTCTGACATCGTTGATGATGATGATGATTATGAAGAATTTCACAGATTTGATTTGAATTTTGCAGAACGATGATGATGATGATGCAAAGGTTATACATAGACACAGAAACATACCCTTTGCACAGTTAACAATTATGTTAAACAACAACGCACACTCGACGATCATTCACCTTTTCACTCTTATATATTCAACGCCGGTTCTTCTTCTCATCACCAATCAACTTTTTTTATTTGTCGGCGTAAGTATATGTTTGTATACTTTGGTGTTTGAATTTGCTAAGTCTGGTTATTCTACTGCAGAATAGGAATTTCATGGTGTTTATGGGTTTTTTTTTATATAAGGGGATGAAGGATGATGATGAATATGCGAATTTTTTTTTATTTTATTTTTTTAATTTTCGAGTTTTTTTTTCTTTTTTCTTTTAATTTTTGGTGTTTCTTTTAATCTATTTTAATTATTTAATTTCATTAAAAAATACTTGGCATTTTTTTGTTTTTAATTCAAAAATTAGCCACGTGACGTTTATTGAGTGACCACTTGAACTTTGACCCGGTCAAAATCAAAGGGGGTCTATGAGTTGCAAAAGGGGGTAAAGTAGAGGGGCTGGTGGTTTTTTTTAATAACGGGCCAAAATTGTTACGGAGTCAAAAACAGGGGGCCAAAAATGCATTTTACCCTTAAATGTTTGTAGCATTTCCCTGTGTTAAAACTCAAACTGAGAAGTCATGGATCAATTCCTGAGGATTTCAAAATCACAATGTTTCTAGGAATCAATACACTTACAGAGAACAAATCAATTCATGCATAATTATGATGAACATGAACCGATTCATACAGTTCCCAGAATTATCCAAATTCAATTCAGTGGAAAAGAATCTCATATTTTTACATGAGGTCGTACAATAGATGATATGTGACTGAACCATCGTAAATCACGGTGTCATATTCTTCATTTCTGCAATTTACTTTCAATTGTTCTTGTTTGGAATTGCTTGATTATTGTTAAGTATTATGTTTTTCCATTGATTTTGATTCTGGGACTGTTATTTTGATTAAAGATTAATTCAATTGAATATCAAATTGATCTTTGTTTGATTAATTAGTCAGTGTTATTTCATCTTGGATCAATCAATTTCAATAGAAATCCTTCACAAAAGTTGGAAAAAGTTTTGATTTTTTACTAATCGCATAAAACTATTCAACTCCTCTTATTGAGGTCATTTGAGTAACATTTACATCAATAATGCATCTCCATTAAAACTCTACAGGAAAATATAAAAAGTAGAGATAAGAAAAGTTAAGTACTCACAGAGCTTTCTTTGAGTACTTGAAGAACTTCCTTATGAGACCATAATCTGCTACGGTCACCGAGGTTTAGCGGAGACTCCTTTCTGACAACCTCTCTGCCCATATCTTGTATTAGGTCATGCATATCCAAGCAGCCATTTTCATCAATATTTATGAGAGATTTCATAACAAATGGTCGAATACTTGTGAAGAAACCACAAGCCTTTAATATGCTTTCAACATACTGCCATCTCTCCCCTTTAAATAAACAAGCAATGTCCAAGAAAGTTTTCTGGTCCAACTCAAACAAACTAATATAGCTTATTTCAAGTATTCCTTGAATATCAGCATTTGGAATTTGCTCATATTTGTCCAATTCCATTTCCCAATCCTTTGGGCTCCCACCCTTCAAATTGGAGGCTATTACTTTCAAAGCCAATGGAACACCCTTTGCATAACTCACAGCACGACTAGAAACACCTTCATACTTTTCTTCCGGATTACTCTTTATTAAAGGCATGCAAGCAAAAGAGTTTTAGAGAGTTGTAATCATTCAGCTCTTCCATTTTATATTTTTCAATGATAGCACCATCCATTACATGCCTATCTATCAGTGATGTGTCCCTTGTTGTTATGATGATCCAGCTACCGGAACCAAACCAATCAGACCCTCCAGCCAACGCTTCTAATTGATTTATCGAATCAACATCATCGAGAACTAGAAGAACTCTTTTATGGCCAAGCCTGCGCTTGATATCAAATACCCCACCAAAAGTACTTCCCATCATGGCCTCTGTCTCCTCGCCCATCTCAGATAGAAGTGTCTTCTGGAGATCTTCCAGGCCTTTCGTTCTTTTGCTTGATTTTTCTCTGACATTAGCAAGAAAACTCGCAGCTTCAAATTGATGCCTGATCTTGTTATAGATATCCACGGCAAAAGTAGTTTTTCCTATTCCGCCAGCTCCAAAAATTTCCAGCATTAAAACGGAATCACGAGACTCAAAATTCAAAAGTGGTTTCACCATTTCAAAACGAGAATCAAGTCCAACTATGTGTTTCATTGGTAAAGGGATAGGAGGTAGTTTAGCAGAGGTGTCTTCAACAATCTTCTTGATAAGCTCAGGTTCATACCTGCAAGAATATACACTCTTCCTATTTATTTATATACATGTATTCAGCTTTGTAATTAATAACCAAAAACAAATAATTAACTGATGAGGAAATACAAGTTATAGTCACAAAATTACATGGATTGACAACATATTTCCAAAACCTTATTATAAACATATAATCGCTTTCTAATATGATTGATGGATTGCTGTTTGTTTCGAGAAAAAAATACATTATCCTTACAGATACATGCAACCTAGATACATTATCCAAAATTTATTATCCATAAAGATTACATATCCTCAATTCTTTACTTGTCACAATCACTGCAAATAAGTGCTTCTCCACCATTTTGATCGCTTTCTAATATGATTGATGGATTCCTCAAGTGGTATCAAATTTTCAGCAACTTTTGCTTCTACAAAAGGGTTCTATTTATAGAAGAATTCTGCTCTTCTTCCAGCAAGTTTCGCTTCCACCCAACCAGATTGGCCAAAATACCCCTGCGCTAGTTAATTAACGCATGTATCAAACAAACGTGACTTAATTTTGCACATGCGTGACTTAAGTCACGCCGCATGAGTTAACTCACGCAGGTATTATACCCCGCGTGAGTTAACTCATGCTAGTTTACACATCAATCAAACACTCAATTGTGGTGTGCACTATTTGACACACTAGGTAGCACTCATAAAAATGTATGTGAAGAAGAAAAATTATTACCTCTTGGACAAGATCATCCCAAGCATCCTGAAAATGGGTCCCAAAGAGGAGACCAGCCCCACCTTGGTCAGTGGGGTCCACTGAAGTTCTGCCTATATAAACCAAGAACATGGACCCTTTACTTTTCATCTCTGCTGACCTTGAGCTAAGAAAACCTGCCAAGTCTGTTTGGAATTGTTTCTTGTATGCCTTTGTTGTTATGTCACTAGCACCATAGATAAAAACCCTTCCTTTGTTGTATGCATTTGACCTCTTGTCTTGAATAGATTCTGGTCCCTCATTTTCTATGTGTAAACTAGCGTGAGTTAACTCACGCGGGATATAACACCTGTGTGAATTAACTCATGCGGCGTGACTTAAGTTACGCATGGGTAAAATTAACTCACGTTTGTTTTACACATGCGTTAGTTAACTAGTGCAGAGGTATTTTGGTCAGTTTGGTTGGGTGAGAGCAAAACTTGCTGGGAGAAGAGAAGAATTCTTTATAGAATCCCTTTTGTGTTCATCCAGTCAGGCGTTATTGGGCTTGTACAAGCCTAATAACCCATTCGCTTGATTTGCTAATTTTATTAGCACGACTTACTAAATGCACCCTCCAAATAAGTCTAACTTATTTCTCTCGTTCAATTGTTCTTTTATGTGTGACCCTGTTAGGTTAGACGTCATGATTCGGGTTCGAACCCTGACACCTCCACTTTGTGTACGTGAGTTTAGTTTATGATGCTTTTGTCATTTTCTCCATCTACCAAAAAAAGAAAGTTTAAAGTAGTTTTTTTTTTTTTTGAGAATTGTGTATTCAGCACATTGAAATATAAAAAAAAAACAAATTTTTATATGAAAATTATCAAATGTTTTTATTTTTAAAAGTTTAAGGTATGATCCATGCCATAATATCTCACAAGTTCATCCGCGGATCCAAAAAAACCTTATCTAATCTTCTTTCCCATTTTCAAGTCAATGGCTTACTTTCCTCCCAATTTCGCAGCATCCACATGTGTGCTTCTTTTTTATGTCTCACTTGTATAAACTAATCACATACACACATGCTCATGTGCCATCCTCGAAAAACACTTATTACCATGGCAAATAACGAAGAAACATCCTCAGATTACACACACGATGTTTTCTTGAGTTCTTCACCAAAAGGAAACAGCACAACATTTACCGATTACATCTACCAAGCCTTGCTCGATAGTCAAATCACAGCCATCAGATACAGTGAAGACATCACAACAACAACAATCGAGAAATGCAGAATTCCTGTGGTTGTTTTGTGCGAAAACTACGCATATTCCACACGGTGTCTTGATGAACTCGTCAATATCATTGACTGTTGTGATACCCAACAGAAAGAAGTTTGTGTAATTTTTTATAAAGTTGAACCATCGGATGTTTGGCTTCAGAGAAATTGCTATGAAAGGGGTTTGATTGAACATGAGAAAAGTTTGGGACGAGATTCAGGGACAGTGAAAGCATGGAAGCTGGCTTTGTCTAGAATCCGTGATCTTGGTGGAGAACATTGCAGGGATGATAAGTAAGTTTTTTTCTATTTCTAAAAAAAAAAGAATGATTTTGACACCCATAGTAAAATATTTTACACCGTCAGCAAATCCAAGTCAATTGTGTGCACGATTCTAAGGTTGGCTTGAATTGACTTATTTAAGTTTATCCTGACTTAAACTTTTATGTCACTATTTAAGAAAACATGAAAATAGTTTACGTCCATAGATTATTTTCCGCTTATTTCATTTAGTTCTCCAAGATAGTTTATTAAAACAATTTATATATAAGTTATACACAAACACTTTAAATTTATTTTATTTTTTTGCTATTGAACAATGGATTGCTACAAGTGGTAAGGGACTTGGGTCTATTAAGCATACAACCAGGTTCGATTTTTAGCTCATCTATATGAAAAAAATCCGTTTGTGAGGGTAGAACTCACCTTGTGTAGGTTTCACAACTGAGATTAGTCACTAGTTTAAACATTTGCAAATTAATATGATTTATCCAGAATTAACGCGGCCTAAGTCATTGGTATTATAGAATGAAATAAGGGAAATGTTAACTAGTGCCCCTGGGGCACTAGCTAAGGAAAACTAATATAGAAACTTTGCAATGGAAAATGGTAAAAAGTAGAATGTTCGATTTTATGAAAGTCAAAAAGTTGTTGTTTTTAACAAAAAAATTATATTTTTACTTCCTTAACTAGTGTCTTGGGGCACTAGTTAACATGTCCCATGAAATAAATATGGATAAATATGAATACGTTGAATTCCTTGCAGATATGAATCTAGCTACATCAAAACGATTGTTAAAGACATCTCTGCTAAATTACCTCCCCCTCCGGTACCTTTTGAAATTAAGCACCCTATTGGACTTGATTTACGTTTTGAACAGTTGAAATCACTTCTAGATATTGAATCTGATAATAATTCAGTCTGCATGTTGGGAATTTGTGGAGAAGCTGGAATTGGCAAAACCGCATTGGTCTCTTACTTGTACAACAAAATCAGACATCAATTTGAAGTTGCAAGTTTTCTTACTAACATAAGAGAAAAGTCGAACAACAATAGCATCAACGGTCTAAAAGACCTCCAAAGGACACTTTTGTATGAAACTGTTAAGGGGACACAAACTATGGTGGACACTGCATTTGAAGGACACTCTCAAATTAAAGACAAACTTAGCCATAAAAGAGTTCTTTTGATTCTAGACGACATTGATTCGATAGAACAGTTGAAAGCACTAGCTGGAGGATGTGATTGGTTTGGTTATGGTAGCAGGATTATTATAACAACAAGAGTTGCAAATGAGCTAGATAAGCATCATGTTACTATTAGGAAATATAAAATGGAGGAACTTCATTCATGTGAATCGCTTGAACTTTTCTGTTGGCATGCCTTTAAGATGAGCAAGCCTGCTGATAACTATGCAGATATTTGCAATCATGTGGTGAATTTTGCAAAGGGCTTTCCAAGGGCTTTGAAAGCACTAGGCTCCAATTTGAAGGGTTTGAGCGTAGAGGAATGGAAAATGGAATTGGTGAAATATAGGAATGTTCCAAATGCTTTTACTTTTTTGGTTGATTCTTTATGAAAAGGATTGAGGGTGATGTCAAACCAATTTCATCAACTATTAATTATTATATTTTTTGTAAGTTGGGTTTCGGAGCTCACATGGATCAGACCATCAGTTTTATTTTTATTTTTGGAGACCTTATAATTAAGGTTTAAAGAGCGCTTTTAAAGGTATTTAAAATGTTCACCCAAAGTGCTAACGTTGACGGCGTGACTTGATTAACAATTCTTATTTGTTGTGGTTGATGTTTGGATTTCAAAGAAAGAAAATTATGACAATTATTGTGCATTGAAAATTTTCTTTAATGCAACTTTTTTTTAGAGACCTTAAATGCAATTTTGATTCTCTATTTTCGTAAAAACGTAATTTTGATCCATTTTTTTCTAATTGCACAATTTTGATCCCCCATTTAACAAATTTCGATCAATCCATATTTTTTCCATCCAATTTATTAATGTGACAATAAATTGTTCTTTTCCAACCCCTTGTATCATTTCAATTTAGTTTAGATGATGGTTTTGGTATATGACACGATAATCCCAATAAGCAATACAATATTGTTCATTGAATATTATTTTTGTCGGTAGAAGTGTCGTAACTGTTGAGACAAAATCCTTATTTGATGTTTTAAAGATTACAAACATATTATATTTATTTAATCTTGTTATCTACTAATTCATTTTGTGAGACTTTGTTTCATGAGAACAATCTGAGAACATGCAAATGAAACAGTACATCAAAAGTTAACAAGTCAGCACAAGAAGAAAGCATGATAAAATGTTTAAAGATGATGTCTTGGGCCCAAAAATGGTTCGACCCATTTGAATACCAAAGGCCCATAAAGAAATAAATATCTCATGGATAAGATCACATGACTCATTAAGGCATGACATCACTAAAACAAAAGGACATGACATAATCAAACATTGCACAACAAGTAAACAACTCATTACAGTTGGTTCTCTCATTCGCAAGCAAGCAACAGTGCAGACAAATCAGACAGAACATTCTGAGATCGTTATGTCTATTTTTAAGAAGAAAAGTGAAATCAAATGAGACTTTGGACAGCTATCAAAAACATGTCCAACAGCTCCATTTTCACCCTTGATGATCAAGACACTCCTCACCTATAAATACAAGTGGTTTTGAAGGTTGAAAGCAAGAGTTTTGAAAGCAAATATTCTCTCAAGTGAAAAACATCACTACATACAAAACTCTTCGCAAACAAAGCAAATTCCAAGCTCTCTCACCATATCTTTTGGATCTTCTCTTTTGAATTAGCTATTGTAAATCTCAAACAAGTGTTGAGTATTTATTTGATCCAAACAAAATCTCATTATACAATGTGTGTTGTAATTCTCAAGTCTATTGGGCTTAATAGTTTGAGATAGAAAATTCCAACCTTTCTTTTGCTAGTGCAAAGAATTGTAGAAGCCTGCTGAGGTTGATAATATAGGTGTAACAGACTGATCTGGTGTGATCAAAACCTTATAGTGCTAGTCAGAAGTTTCTATTAGCAAGACAACTATAATGGATAATCTCACACGAGGTGTGGGGACTAGAACTAGCCGGGTTTGGTGAACCAGAATAACTCTCCTGTGTTATTCTTCTTCTCTCTCTTGATTTAAAGTTACACAACACACACACACACACACTATCACACTTATATTTATTAATCTCCAGAATATTCTGGTCCTAATTAATTACTATCAAATTAATCTAGAGTTCTCTGATCCCCAATTAAATAATAACATTGTTGCATTATTTTATTCAACATTATACTGCTTCCAGAACATTCTGGTTCAAGATAAAACAACTGCTTAAATATTTAACTAAAGTTTAAATTTAGCATATAATATTGTTTTATCATTTTATCTTACATTAATCGTTCTCCAGAACATTCCGGTCCTTGTTAAAATAAACTTATATTTTAACTTAACATCATTTTTCTTATTCTGGTTATAATCATTCTCCAGAACATTCTAGTCTAATCAATTAATTGTTATATACTCTAATCTTGTTGAACTAATATACACCAAAAACATTCTTGAGTATATAAATATAAATATAGCAGAACTATTTACTTATATAAGGGGAACTACATGTTAATGAATGTAGCAAAAGATATGTATTCAATTTTTTTATTATATTAGGGGAACTATTTACTTATTTAACCCTATTATAATTGACCCGCAATACTATTTTTTTCAAAGTGTGTTAAATAATTATTTTTTGCTAGATTATTAGAAATAAAAAAAAATATATTGAGGAAGCAAAGTGTAGATTTTAACATAAGAGGGGAGGAGAACGTAATTCAAACTTCTCTTAGGGGAGGGGAGTGAAAAGTTTTTTAATATGTTTTGAATAAGAGATGAGAAGAGTGTATATTTTAACATAAGAGGGGATGAGAGTGTAATTCAAGTATCTTGAAGGGAAATGAGAGTGTAATTTACTCTAAAAATAATCGATGAGAAATTTCGTAAATGAGTTAATTAATCAAGCTAATTAAGGGGGTTATTAGACCTAGTTTACGTGTAATTTAAATACTAACGTATTGGATGAGTTAATTAGTTAGTTAGACGATAGTTAATCGATTAGGAAGGTGAGCTAAAATTACTCAAAAATAAATAACGGTATTTTGGGGTGTTATAATCTACACTTAAAAATATTCTAAATATTTTGTTGAAAGCGACCTACATCTCGTGAGAGAGAAAGAGAGATTTTGGATTTGTTTATAAAATTTCAACTTTTTATAGAACCATGTGATTATAGGTAACAAATTTTTGTTTAAATTTGTAGATAACAAAAACAAACTTTATTTAAACAAAATAAACTTGAGTTTTTCAAATAAACAACGATAATTAGTTTTATTGAAAAAATAAATAAGAATAATCGAGAAATGATAAAATTGACAAATCTTACATTTAGGGTTTGTTTGTTTCCAAAGAAAGAAAGTGAAAAAATAGCAAGGAGGATGGAAAGTTCCTTAAAAGATGTACTTCCACCGTTTGGAACCATATCAGAAAGGAAAGAAAAGTTTGCTTTTTATGGGACCCACACACAGAAACCTTTCCATCCAACAATGGAGAGAAAGTTAGGAATGAAGCTCTAATTTTACAAAATGACAAAACAGCCTTTACTTTGGTATATGTTTCCACCACACTACTTATATCTTTTTTTCTTCAATTTATTTGCTTCCCAGGTCAATTAGCCAAGGCTTCAAGTATACTTATTAATATATCATTTTTGTTCAATTTATTTGTTTGACACATGTTTATCCACCGTTGATTGTTTTACATGGTGTACTCCTATATTATATAAATATATAATATAACATACTAATATATCATTTTTATATGAGGGTTATTAAAAAAAAATCATTTTTATATGAGGGTAGTTTTGTCATATACTAAATATAAATCTTTCTTTCCTTCCACTTTTTATTCACTTTCACTCAAACCAAGCAACTATAAAAATCATCTTACTTTCCATTCACCTTCAACACACATTCATTCCTTCATCAATCTTTCCTTTTACTTTCTTTCCTTATACTTTCTTTTCTCTTCCAAACATACCCTTAAGCTATCAAAACAAAAAATAGAAACGTTAAGTCTATACTCAAGCGACGTTTTAAAAGAATCAGATTATTTTAACAATGAGGAGGTATGTAATCATTGACATGTGCTGCCAATCAATTAACAACCTCGTCTGGGGTTGTATTTTCGCTCTCGTTTCTGTCAAAAATAATATTAATCAATGTAAGCAAGTGTGAAACCCTATTTCACTGTATTTTCCAATTCACACTAAATTTTCTCTTGGTATATTGAAAATGAATGAATGATTATAGTCATTACGGGCGAAGTCTCCATGAAATGGCAATAGTGTGACGGGTAAGCGAAGGTCTACATGTTTAATTAATGAATCATATTATACTCTATATATAGTTTTTATCAAATTATAAAAAAATGAAAGTCTGAATTTAACTACTCTCATAGTTTAGTAATATATCGATTGTCCAAGACTTGGGAGTCGTTAAGGCTTAATAGTATATGTTTTGCTCAGCTGTCAATGCTGATTATTAAAATCAAAAGAGCAAGAACCTTGACCCTAGAAGTATTAAAAGACAATCTTCACCAAAAAGAAATAAACAATTCCAAAAACAATCCTAATATTTTGTTTAGACTCTGCTAGACGACTTATACAGTTTTTTTTTTTTTTTTTAATTTTGAAATGGATTAATCCAGTTTTGTTTAATGATAAATATTAGTAAATTAGTTAGTTACTAGATTAATTTTTCTTTTTTATCATTTGAAACGAAGATCTACAACTCCTTATCTCCTTTCGGTTGAAAAAATTGTTTATCCCTTAATTTAAATTAGTTGAGCTACTAAACCCTAAATCAGTGGTATACTCGTCTTTTAAGCATAACATCTGTTATTTTGTTTATCGACGTGACTTTGCTAGCAACGTTCACACCACTGTCCTCTACTTTCAATTCTATAAATGAACAAGGCCAATGCTTGTTCCATTTAACTTAAGCATTGACTTGCTGCTAAACTCTCCAAGTCCACCAAGCAACTTTTGCTAGTTATCATTATCATGTCAAATCTGAAACATGACGATGGAACATCCTCGGATGATTTCTTCTATGATGTTTTCATAAGTTTTAGAGGCGACGGTGGGACCCGATATGGTTTCACTGATCATCTCTATACTGCACTCCGTCAAAAAGGAATTTTCACTTTCAGAGATGATGAGGAACTGAAAATAGGAGATGAAATAAGCCCTTCACTTTCAAAAGCTATACAGAAATCAAGAATGTTGATGGTTGTGCTGTGTCAGAACTATGCATCTTCCACTTGGTGTCTTGATGAACTTGCTGAAATCGTTGAATGTTACAAAAACAAAGGGAAGAAAGCTTTGATAATATTTTACAAAGTTGAACCTTCTGATGTTTGGAATGTGCTGAAATCTTATGAAGCTGCCATGATTGAACATGAAGTGAGATTTGGGAGAGACTCTGAGAAGGTCAAAGCTTGGAGAAATGCGTTGTTCAGTGTACGTTATCTTACAAGAGAACATTGCAACGGTGACACGTAAGTTTTTATTTATTTATTTGGTGAAGTAGATCAGTAATTAAAATTTCACTTCTAGCAAGACGAATTCAGGATTGACCCCTTATGTGTTTTAAAGTTGAAAATAAGATTATATTACTTTTAGAGGGAAAATAAGATTATATTATTAAGAGACATTTTTAGCATAAAATTATTCAACTAAAACTTAAATAGTTTTCAAATTTCTTATACTTTTAATGTAGATTTATATTTAAATTTAAAAAAGAAGTTGTTAACAAGTAATTTTATACATAAAAATGTTAGACTAAAAAAGTTTAATTGCATATTTAATCCACATATTTTATCACTCTCATGAAAATATAATCTGAAACAATTCTCATATTTTAATGTTAATTTATTGCTCCAAAAGTTTAATATTAATTAGTAAGACGCAAGTTAGTATAACCCAAAAAATTATGATTGTTTGTTAGTAAGACGCATTAAAAAACATTTTTTTTGTCAAGACCCATTAAAAACATTTAAAGCTTGTACCATAAAAAAAACATTTAAATCCTTAATATTGTCCAAAAAATAAAATTAGAAATGAAAATAAAAATATAGAAAAGAGAGATTATAAAGGCTTAATGGCGGAGGGGGTTGAGCCACCCATTACAGCTGCGGTGCTCAGCTGCTTCTATGTCAAAGTTTGTTGTTCTTGTTTTGATGATTTGCTCCCATAATTGAGATGATTATATTAATTTTAGTTTGGTTCAACAGAATAGTTCTATCATTATAATTAGTTTTATTTTCAGGCTTTAGTTGCAAGACATATAGTATACCACTGAATTATGATTAGTTTCTATTTATTTATTTTTTGTTGTTTTTTAAACAATCAGTGTTAGTTGATTTGTTAGTATTTGCTCGAGGTGGGAATCGAATCCGAGACCACTCTTTTACTCGGCTTCTTAACTCTTTTAAAATGAGATTGTATGAAATGTTTTTTTTTTCCTTTTTGTAACAAACAGCAATCCATCAATCATATTAGAATGAGATTGTATGTTTACAATAAGGTTTGGTAAACATATTGTCGATCCATGTTACTTTTAGTGACTACAACATGTATTTCCTTATCAGTTAATTATATGTTTTTGGTTATTAATTACATAGCTGAATACATGTATATAAATAAATAGGAAGAGTATGTTATATGTTCCTGCAGGTATGAACCTGAGCTTATCAAGAAGATTGTTGAAGACACCTCTGCTAAATTACCTCCTATCCCTTTACCAATGAAACACATTGTTGGACTTGATTCTCGTTTTGAAATGGTGAAACCACTTTTGAATTTTGAGTCTCGTGATTCCGATTTAATGCTGGAAATTTTTGGAGCTGGCGGAATAGGAAAAACTACTTTTGCCGTGGATATCTATAACAAGATCAGGCATCAATTTGAAGCTGCGAGTTTTCTTGCTAATGTCAGAGAAAAATCAAGCAAAAGTACTAAAGGCCTGGAAGATCTCCAGAAGACACTTCTATCTGAGATGGGCGAGGAGACAGAGGCCATGATGGGAAGTACTTTTGGTGGGGCATTTGATATCAAGCGCAGGCTTGGCCATAAAAGAGTACTTCTAGTTCTGGATGACGTTGATTCGATAAATCAATTAGAAGCACTAGCTGGAGGCTGTGATTGGTTTGGTCCCGGTAGCAGGATCATCATAACAACAAGGGACACATCATTGGTAGATAAGCATGCCATGGATGGTGCTATCATTGAAAAATATAAAATGGAAGAACTGAATGATCACAACTCTCTAGAACTCTTTTGCTTGCATGCCTTTAATAAGAGTAATCCTGAAGAAAACTTTGAAGATGTTTCTAGTCGTGCTGTGAGTTATGCAAAGGGTGTTCCATTGGCTTTGAAAGTAATAGCCTCTAATTTGAAGGGTGGAAGCCCAAAGGATTGGGAAATGGAATTGGAGAATTATAAGAAAATCCCAAATGCTGAGATTCAAGGAGTACTTGAAATAAGCTATATTAGTTTGTTTGAGTTGGACCAGAAAACTTTCTTGGACATTGCTTGTTTCTTTAAAGGGGAAAGATGGGAGTATGTTGAAAGGATACTAAAGGCTTGTGGTTTCTTCCCAAGTATTCGACCATTTGTTATGAAATCTCTCATAAATATTGATGATGATGGTTGCTTAGGTATGCATGATCTACTACAAGATATGGGCAGAGAGGTTATCAGAAAGGAGTCTCCGTTAAACCTTGGTGACCGTAGCAGATTATGGTCTTATAAGGAAGTTCTTGAAGTACTCAGAGAAAACTTGGTGAGAAACCTCAACTTCTTTTTTTTGTGCGTGTGTTTGTTTTGGTACTATGTATTGAAAATGTATCTATTGTTAACTCTATTTTTATTATACAGGGAAGTAGTAAAATTGAAGGAATAATAATAGACCCCCCTGCTCACAAAGTGTATAAATGGAGAGATATTAATGCCTTCAAGAAGATGAAAAACCTTAGGATTCTGATTATTCGGAATACAACATTTTCAACAGCTCCTAGTGGTTTACCAAATAGTTTAAGGCTACTTGATTGGAAGGGGTATCCATCAAAGTCTTTTCCATCTGATTTTTATCCCGAAAGAATTGTTGATTTCAAGTTACCTCACAGCTCTCTGATGTTGGAGAAGCCATTTAAGGTACAAACATTTACTAATTAATCCATTGGTATTCTAACTAGCATGATCTAATTGAATATTTTCCTAATCATTTAAATCTATTACTATTCACAGAAATTTGACGATTTGACATTCATGAATCTCTCTCAGTGTCAATCCATAACTCAAATACCTGATGTGTCTGGAGCTATAAATCTAAGAGTATTGACACTTGACAGATGCCATAAAGTGGTAAGGTTCAATGAATCCATTGGATTTATGCAAAAACTTGTTTGTTTAAGTGCTTCAGAGTGTACCATGCTCAAAAGTTTTGTCCCAAGCATGTACTTGCCATCTCTTGAAGTTCTCTCCTTTAATTTGTGCAAAAGACTTGAACACTTTCCTGAAGTAATACAAAAAATGGATAAGCCATTAAAGATTTGGATGATAGGTACTGCTGTTAAGAGGTTTCCAAATTCCATAGGTAACCTTACAGGGCTTGAATACATAGACATGTCATTTTGCAGAAGACTTAGCGATCTATCCAGTAGCTTCTTCTTATTGCCAAAACTTGACTCATTAAGGATTGATGGGTGTTCTCAACTTAGAAAATCATTTAAAAGGTTCAAAGAGAGCCATTCAGTAGCAAATGGCAGCTCAAATTTGGTGACACTGTACTTAAGTGATGCCAATCTATCAGATCAAGATCTTCTCACGCTTCTTGAGTGTTTTCCGAATTTGGAAGACTTGAATGTGTCGCACAATAAATTTGCATCTCTCCCAAAATCCATCAAAGGATCTTTGCATTTGAAAAGTCTTGATGTGAGTTATTGCAGGAGTCTTAAGGAAATTCCAGAACTTCCATTAAGCATTGAAAAAGTAGATGCAAGATATTGCGAAAGCTTAACTTCAAAGGCATCAAGCATTCTATGGTCCAAGGTTTCACTACTTTCTCCACTATTCATATGTTAATGTTATTTTATAGGTTGTTACAAGACTATTTTTTTTTCTTTCTGAATGACAAATAGAAGTGTCAAATAAATTTTAAACTTATGTGCGTGTATATTTGCAAACACTGATGTGAAGTCTTTAACTAGGATATCCTGTGTTTCCTTTTTCATATCGAGGTACTTGAACTTCTGAAACTTTTTTATTCCTCCTTAATAATCTTGTACAAACAGTTTTGAAAATGTTACTTTCAGAATTCAATGAGAGTTTTTAGTCTGACCTTATAATTTGTTATTACATTTTTCCCATTGCTAATCAATCTCAGTTCTTAATTACTTATTAATGTATTTTGTATCTATTGATTACATTTGATATTTCTTTATTTTTAGGGATCATGGTATCATTTTTGGCAACAAATCTATTTCTGTTTTTTTGGGCTGAAGAAATAAGCGGGCTTTCGCTTTGTTTTTTGAAAACAATGTAATTTTATGACTGTATCACAATTTTGTGTTTTTACTTCATCATATTTCAGATTGTAATTGTAAAATTATTATGTTTTTCAAAATCATGTTATTCTTTTTTAAATTTGGGAAAATGAAAATTATTATTATCAGTGACACTAATTAATGGTCATTTTGCAACAGCCCCAGGTGGGATTTGACTAGGTTACAAAATCAAGCTCTTACCCTTGAACCGACAATCCTCATTGAAGTTTTAGACTATTTTTAATTACTGGTTCATCGTGCACCATTATAGAACATGCCTTACTTAATAATTTTCTTATGATCAAATTGAGATATATTATTTTTCTGAAGAAAATAATATCATAAAATGCTTGTCTTTTACACACGCACACACCTGTTTTTACATATCTCAATTTCCTACCTTGTTGATGTCACAGGTTTGCGATGAGAAGGAAAGAATACAAGTTGTGATGCCAAAAACCAAAATTCCAAATTGGTTTGACTGTGTTGGCAGTGAAGATATTCCTATTTTTTGGGTTCGCCGAAAGTTCCCTATGGTTGCTTTAGCATTGGTGTTTGGGGAATCCCAACAGAATAACGAAATACCAAAAGACACATTCATCTCTGACTTCTTCCCTGGACTGATGTCAGATATGTCCCACATTGTTGGTCTGCATATATTTATTGATGGCCAAGAAGTATGTCGCAAGAATTACCATTACTGCAGTGTTGGGGAAAATCATGTCTTAATGTGTGACCTTAGGACTTTATTCATCAACAATGAAGAGTGGCAGGGTCTAGATACTTATGTTGGAGATGATTGGAAGGTTGTTCAGGTTCAATGTGAATCATCGTTGACTTTGAAATGTTGGGGAGTTCATGTTTTCAAACAGAAAACAGACAATGATGATATTGATATCTCATTTAAACTTCCCAGTCTTAAATTCCATGGTGGAGACTATGTGCCATTGCCAATGTCAGCATCAGGTTTGGTTCCAAAAAGATCTCCTCAGATGTCGGGTCAAAGAATGAGACACGTGTCAGAAAATATGAATCCAAGAGAAATATTTGGCGAGTATTTACCTCTTTTAGAGTTAGAGGAAACTCCAAGTTTTACAAAGGCATTGTTGAGGTCGTGGAGGATTGCTCAGGTTGAAATTAACGGGGAAGCTTCAGCCATTGCTTTTGGGGGAAGTTTAAAGCAAGAACATGAGGAATCTGGTTGGGATGTTGTGCGAGTAGTAGAGTTGATGAAGGATAACATTCCAAAACATATTGTTGATACGTATGGTTTTAATAACAATGACATACAAAGTGCACAACGAATTGTAGAACAAGTTTTGAGGGCAAGGGTAGAATTTATGAGGGAAAAAGGTAATGAAAGGTTGGATATTGATATGCCTATTATCCTTGAAGCGTGTCATTTTGGTGAAGCTCAGAGCCGTCGCTATTGGGGAAAGTTGCAAATAAAACACGAAGATCCAAAGTTCAAAGCTGTGTTGAACAAGACAAGCCAACTTGCATGGAAAGCCTTGAACACAAAAGAAGTCTCAAATGATAGGATGAACATTGTTCTATTGAAATGCCAGAGACCATCTACAGAGGAAGCTTCAACTTCAAGCTCTAGCTATAAGGAGGAATCCTTTGAGGAAGAAGAGTACTATGATCCTGTTTTGGAAGAGTTGATGAGCATGATAGAGGAGGATGCTATGAGCTTTAATAAATCCTATGGTATTTTGAAAGCATCTATTGTTCTAACTCATGAACTAGTTTCTGACAAATATTTGGTGGAAACTTTATTTCTTAGAGGACAAGAAAATTTGGCTCAAGGCAATACCGGATTGGGAAATTTGGAAATGGGATTGTTAGGATTAGGAATGTTGGGGTCTGGGATTTCAGGATTGGGAAGGATGGGATCAAATTTCAAGAATACACATTATGGGAAGTTGAGGGCGGAAGACGATGATAGTCAGAGCACTACTCAGAAACAGAAAGAGCCAAGGAGGAGGCATGATGTTCAGCAAACTGTATATAGTCAGAATCGAACGCAGCATGAGTTGAGGGTGGAAGATGATAATACTCCGAAACGGAAAGAGTCGACGGTGATGCATGTTGTTCAGCAAACTGTACATAATCAGAATCAAATGCAGCATGAGTTGAGGGATCCTCAGACCATTATTCATAGTAAGAGTAAGCGGGGTTGGATTACAGATTTTATGAGGTGGATTCTGTGTTGCTGTACCCCGAAATGATATGAGAAAAAACAGTCGTTTTAGTCAATGAATGTGTTAGACGCTATTGCTATACTTTCTGAACTATGCTAATGTGATAAATTCAGTTCAATTGACTAATACTTTTATCAAACATGAGATATTTGATTTGTTTAATTGCTTATTTAGTTTTTTCATTTATATTTTGATTGTTTTTTCTGTTTTAAATTTTAATTTAAAAACATCTTATCGTTTTTACTTTGTTTCCTATTTTTATTTTTATTTTTATACAAAGGCTCTATTTACTCTGGATGAACCATTGTATAAGGTTCATGGGTGATTCAGTTTAGAAATCTGGTATAGTAGGCATAGTAGTTCTAAGATTTGTTTTCGGAGATGTTGTTCAAAGCTTTTTTGTTGACCGAAAAAGTTTACAATACAAACGGCAAGTTTCTACTTGAAAATGTGGAGGGGCATGAAGTAACACTATTTTTTTGAAGGAACGAATTTCAATCAAAAACATTTACGGAGACTAAAACCAAATAAAACTATTTTTATAGGTAACAAAAATAAATTTATTTAAACCAACGCTAAATTGCTTTTTTGGTCCCTTAGCTATTTTGGAGGTTTCGCTCTGACCCCTTAACTAGTTTTCATTCTGTTTGAGTCTCTTAATTATATCTTTGTTACTCAAGTACGTCCCTTCATGAGTTCCTCAACTATTTTTGAGGTTTTGTCAGATATATAATTATGGGACTCAGACGTAAAGAAAACTAGTTATAGATCAAAATGAAACATCAAAAATAGTTAAGTCAAACTAAGGGGTTAAACTTCTACAACGTGATAAATTAAGATTTGAATTACGGTTGATATAGGTACTCACATTTAGTATTCGACACATCTCAAATATAATTATCACTAATGGATATAACGTTGAAAACAAAACAAAAATCTATTAAAAAACAAAAGATATTCAAAACAAAAACATTTCATGAATCATGATTCCCTCCTACAAGAATTTCATCTAAGTCAATCCATCTGTGAGAGTGGGAAAATATGCTCCCTTCACTCTCATTTGGAGTGTCCAATCCATCTAATAAAACTCTTAGTCCAACTCATCTTTTCCTGATTCTGATTACTATCACTGTTCTCCATCCTCAACTTTCCATAAGGTGTCTTGTTGATATTAGATCCAAACCTTCCCAATATTTCTTGTCCTCTTATGATTGCCATTTCCATCACATATTGATCACAAACTGTTACATCCATTGGAACTATATTTGCCTTTAACATCCTTTGAGTTTCATTCAATCTCATTGTATCATTCTCAATCTTTCTCAGCAATTCTTGCACTGCAGTATCCTTGAAATCTTCCTCCAATGGCGCTGCATTGTTAGAACTTGAAGCTTCCACTAAAGAACAATGCTGGCATTTCAATAGAATAACCATATTGCTTACCCTCAATCTCATTGATTCTTTGCCTTTCCAAATTGTCCACACAAGTGGATCTCCTTCTTCTAACTCAAGGCTTCCCCAATAGCGACGCATTGGAGCCTCTCTCCATTCTCTATGGCGTACCACTTTTGTCTTTTTCTGCTGCAGGACAGTCGGAGAGGATCCAAATTGCACTTCTGAACATGTAGATCGGTGACATTCACATTCCTCTAGTATAATTGGCATACTCATATTGATATGCAACAACTCGTGACCTTTTTCCTTCCAATGTTGTGCCCTTGATGTCAACAGTTCTACCACCAATTGGCCTGCACTTTGAACTTTTATTTCGGAAATATGATTCGCCACATTCCGCATCAACATCTCCAAAATCTGTGATATATTCGACACATATTCTTCGTGCTCTTGCATTAAACTTGCCCCCTTGACACAGGCTGATGGAGGTCCACCTCTAGTGTTCCTACACCACCTCAATAATTCGTATGCAACCATGGCACATTGTTCCGATCTGAAGGTATTTAAAAACTGACCAAATGATTCTACTAGATCAAGACTTTGTATATGTTTCATTTTCTGGTTTGGAGATGTTTTTGGAACCAAACTTGGTAATGGCATTGGCACACAGTCTGTTGAAGAGGGAAAACTGAATCGGATATCATCAGTGTTTGTTTTCTGTTTGTATACATAAACTCCCCATTGATCAATAATCAACGGTGATTCAAATTGAACCTGGATTGTCTTCCACTCATCTCCAAGACATGCATCAAGACGCTGCCACTCATCATCGTTGAAAAAAGTCCTAAGATCACACATTAACATGTGATGTTCGCTGACAATGCAGTAATGGTAATCTTGGTGACATATTTCTTGTCCCTCTACAAACAAATGCAGACCAACAAAGTGAGAAGACTTATCCGACGCTATTCTAGGAAATAATTCTGAGGTGAAGGTGTTCATCTTTATCCCATCATTGTCTTTGATTTCACCAAACTTGAATGCTAATGCAACGACCGGGAAGTTCCGGCGAGCCCAGAAAACAGGAATATCTTCACTGCCGACATAATCAAAGAAATTTGGAATTTCCGTTTCAGGCATCACTACTTGTATTCTTTCTTTCTCTTCACAAACCTGTGACATTAAAAAGGTTAGCCACAAGGATATTTAGAATTAAAAGATCATAGATTGTTAATTATATACTTGAGAATTGAGAGCATAGAGTCAAATTAAAAAAAATAAATAACAGGAATCATTGGGGAAAGAAACAAACACTTGCCAAAATGGTAATGATTTGTGAAAACATCTCCAAGGAGAATGTTTTTTGCATAAAAACGTTAAAGTTTAAACTAAGGGAATGGAAAAATAAAACAATAATGGAGCATTTAGTAAAACCTTGGATCGTAGCATGCTTGATGCCTTTGGAAGTAAGGATTGACAGTATCTTGCATCTACTTTCTGAATACTTGATGGAAGTTGTGGAATGTCCATAAGATTCCTGCAACAACTTATATCAAGATTTTTCAACTGCAAAGATCCTTTGATGCATTCTGGGAGGGAGACAAATACATTGTGCGACACATTCAAATATTCCAATTTTGGAAATATTTCAAGAATTGTGTGAAGATCTTCACATGATAGATCAGCCTTGCTGAAACTCAGTTCCTTCACATTCGAGAAGCCATTTGCAATTGAATGGTTCACTTTGAACCTTCTAAATGATTCTCCAAGCTGAGAACATCCATCAACTTTTAATGTGGTAAGTTTCGGCAACAATAAAAATCTTCTTGATAAATTTACGAGTTGTTCGCAGGTTGACATGTCTGCATACTCAAGCCCTGTAAGATTACCAATGGACTCTGGGAACTCTTTAATACCAGTATTTATCATGTGAATCTTTAATGGCTTATCCATCTTTCGCATTACATCAGGGAAGTGTTCGAGTCTTGTGCAGAAGTTAAATGAAAGCACTTCAAGAGATGGAAAATACATTCTTGGAACAAAACTTCTGAGCATGGTGCACTCTGAAACACTTAAGTACACTAATTTCGACATATATAATCCAAAGGATTTGTGAAACCCTTCCAATTTATGGCATCTGTCAAGTGTCAATATACTTAAGTTTTTTGCTCCAGATAGATCAGGTATTTGAGTTATGTATTGACAATGGGAGAGATTCATGAACGTCAAATCTTCAAACGTCTAAGGAATATAATATGTTAACAATGATTAGTATATCAAGTAATTGATCATGTTAGTTACAAGAATTCAAGAGTGCAAATGTGTGTACCTGAAATGGATTTGCCAATATCAGAGGACTATGAGATAAATTGAAGTCAATAATTTTCTCAGGATAAAAGTCAGGTGGGAATGACTTTGAAGGGAATCCCATCCAGTCAACTAGCCGTAAACTATTTGGTAAACTACTTGGTCCGGTTGAAAATGTTGCATTCCTAACAATAAGAATTTTGAGATTCTGCATCTTCGCAAAAGAAGTATTACTCCATTGACTAAGAACTTCATGTGTAGGAGGATGAAGCATTATTCCTTCTATTTCACGGCTTCCCTATAAAACAAAAGAACTGTTAAGAGTTCATTGTTTGATGAGATATGGATTAAAAATATGTTTATAAGTGATGAGCAGCCCTAACTGTACAAGTCAGTTTTGTAAGGATGAGTTAGGCCCGATATAAATACGTAAGGTGGAATTTGAGCCTATCCAAGATCTATTGAGCCACCCGCTATTGGGCCATACTCTAGATGTTCAAACCTGGACATGATGGGGGTGTTAAGAGTCCCCCATTTGATAAAATTACATGAGTTGAAAATGTGCTTATAAATGGTAGGTGGGCAGCCCTCACCTTACAAGCCGATTTAGTAAGGGTTGAGTTAGGCCCAACCCAAACTCTAAGGAGAATTGACACTAATTGCATTTGTCTTAGCTGAAAAATATAAACAGGTAAGTAAAAAGAAGTGGAGGTAGAATAGAATCCTCATTCTTACTGAGTTTTCTTCGAGTACTTGAAGAATGTCTTTGTAATGCCATAATCTACTGCGGTTACCAGGGATTAATGGAGACTCCTTTCTGACAATTTCCCTGCCCATGTCTTGAATTAGATCATGCATCTTCAAACAGCCACTTTCATCAATAGTCATTAGACATTTAGCAGCAAATGTTCTTAAACTTGGGGAGTAATCACAACCCTTTAATATTCTTTCAACATATACCCATTTCTCACCTTTGAAGAAGCATGCACAGTCCAAAAATATTTTTCTCTCTAGTTCAGATAAACTATAGTAACTTATTTCTAGTACACCTTGAATATCAGAATGTGGAACCTTCCTATATTCTCCCAATTCAATTTCCCATTCCTCTATGGTTCTACCATTCAAATTGGAACCTATTACACATAAAGCCAATGGTATACCCTTTGCATACCTCACAACACGACTAGACATATATTCAAAGTTTTCTGCAGGTCTGTTAATATCAAAGGCATTCCAACAAAAGAGTTCGAGGCAATCACGATCATTTAACGGCTGCATTTTATATTTCTTAATTTCAACACCATGATTTTCTAGCACAGTTTCATCCCTTGTTGTTATTATGATCCTACTACCAGAACCAAACCAATCACATCCTCCGGCCAATAAGTTCAAATTTTCTTTATTATCAATATCATCCAAAACAAGAAGAACTCTTCTCTTGCCAAGCCTTCGTTTGATTTCAACACTTCCTTTAAATGTACTTCCAACCATTGTTCCAATATCTTCTCCCAACTGACATAAAAGGGTCTTTTGGAGATCTTCTAGTCCTTTGATGCCTTTGTTTGATTTTTCTCTGACATGAAGAAGAAAAGTTGATGCTTGAAAACGATGTCTGATCTTGTCGTATAAATAGGCTGCAAATGTGGTTTTTCCTATTCCACCAGCTCCAAAAATTCCCAACATTCGAACGGTATCATTAGACTCAATATCTAAAACTGGTTTCACTTCTTCAAAACGAGTACCAAGTCCAACTCTGTGGTTCATTTGTACAGGTGCAGGAGCAACTTTAGTAAATGTATTTTTAACAATCTTGTCTATGAGCTCAGATTCATAACTCCAGGAGCATGATACTCCTACTGTGAACCTAACCATAACACAATGAAAATCTTCAACATTCTCTCTAATCCTTATCAACATATCCATAATCACAAATATTAAAATACACAAGTATGTCTAATCACCAGTGATAATCATCAAAGCATACTTAATAATCAAAACCCTATAATTTCAAGGACTGAAATGAAAATTCAAGGAAATTGGGTACTTTCATAAATAATAAACTTACAAGGTATCTTTGCAATGTACTCCACTTAGGTCACAAACTCTAGTCAAAGCATACCTCCATCTTCCAATCTTCTCAGAATCTCTCCCATATATCTTCTCATGTTCATCCATGGCTGCTTTATAAGAATTTTTCTGTTTCCTTATATCTGAGGGTTCCACTTTGTAGAAAATTGCAGTAACGTTTCTACTTTTGTTGTCAATATACTCAACGATTTTGACCAGTTCATCAAGGCATGAAGTGGAAGATCCATAGTTTTCACAAAGCACAACCATTGACATTCTTGAATATTCAATTTCCTCAATGCAAGTTCTCATTTCACCATTTTGTTTGATGAAGGTGTTGATTCCTTTGTTGACTAAAGCTTGATAGAGATGATCAACGAATGAATTGGCTGTTCCTTCATTGTTGAAATAACCCAAAAAAACATCGTGTTTGAAATCTGAGGATATTGTTGTCATGATAAGAATCAAACGTTTGATGTTTTTTTTTTCTTTTTCTGGAGAAATAATTTTGAAAGTTTTATGCTTAATTTGTGTAGAAATGAACAAAGGAAGTAGGTGTCTAGGTGCTGCGAAGGAAGTTGGTTGGAAAGTAGTAAATTGACTGACTTGTTGAAAATTAAAGAATTGCCTGTTTTATCGTGCTGTCCAGTATTTAAATACTCCTTTTTTGAGCTATAGTCCCTCCACGGATAGCGATGCACATTTTTTTATCTTAAATATTTTTAAGAATCTATTAAAAAATATATAAAAATTTGATATTTTGAAAATGTTTATTCAGACGAATTCAACAATATCTTATATCTTACCTTTTGTTTTTGTACATCAGTAAAAAAAATTGGGAAATGTTAACGACTGCTCCTGAAGTACTCTTTAAGGGTCATAAATGGTGACTTTTTACGAAAAGTTGTGTATTCAATGCATTAGAAATTGAACTATTTCACTTTTTTAAAAGAATAATTTCCTAATTTAGAATGTTTATAGAGTGCCCTGGGGGTAGGGTGGGAATAGGCTAGGCCGAGTTAGGCTTTGCAAGGCCTGCAGCCTGTCATAGGCTTACTTCTTAGGCATGAGTCTAACCTTTTGAAAGCGTGATATGGCCTGCTAGCCTGTTTAAAAGCCTATTTCATATGAACATCTTTAAATAAGCAATGTAATATAAGTTTAAATAGACTAGCGAACTAATATATCAATTAGATTAAACTCTCTTTTGATAATCAACAAGAGTTTTTTGAAAGTTGACCATATATTGTACCATATTTCAATTCTAGTTTATAATAATACATTTAAATGTGCAAGAAATTAATGTATACTAATAAGATTAAATTAATAAAAAAAGTTAACAAATTTTTATTTTAATTCAAAATAGAAAACATAATATAATAACAAATAATATTATTCATATTTACTTTAATAGGTCGGCCTAATAGGCCCAAGAGGCTTTTTAAATGGTCTGTGGCATGGCCTTTTAAGCTAAATAGGCTTCTAAAAAAGTTTAGGTCTTCTCTATTTAAGAATAAAGCATGGCCTAGCCTGATCTGTCGTAGGCTAGGCCATAAGCCACTGTAGGTCGGTCTGACCTATTCCTGTTCCTACATGGGGCACTCGTTAACAAGATCAAAAAAATATGGTCAAAACATATTATATGAATAGTGCATATTTTTAAAGCAGCCCTTATACATGGACCACTTTAGGTGGCATACACCTTTTGACACCTACACGCAATTGTGACATGTGGTAAAAACAGAAAAACTCATCCCAAAAAAGATGATGATGTGATGTGAAATTACTATAATACCTCTGCTACATGAAGGTGTACATGAGAGGTACATAAAAAAGGGTGTCAACCTTCCTTCAAAAAAAAAAGGTGTCAACTTATTTTTTTTTTAGGATACAAAGCTGACATGTTATTATACAAGGTTTTGGTGACAAGTTTTTTTGAAATTAGACAAGGATTGCAAAACATTAGAATAGTCTAGCAAACCTTGAGACAAATAATCTTTCGTTTTTCAAGGATTCCAATAGCAATCAACTATGAGAATAAACATGGTTGTTAGAGGAACATACTCACTGAGACTGAAAGGAGATGTGATAGGCTTAAGAGAAACTTGACTTTAGAAAGTGGGTCGATTTCACTTTAAGGTTTTGGTGACATGTTATTAGAACAGGAAAGTGAGAAAGCCTACGTGTGAAACTTCTCCCCAGTATATCGCATAAGCTTCTTCCCCACTTTCTTCTTTTCCATTTCAAACCCCTAATTTATTGGCTCAATTTCTATTTGTTGGATGAAAATACACGTGCTTCAGACTTTTATTTCGGTTATTTAATTTCTTCCAACTATTTAGTTTTTTATGTTATAAGCTATTAGTCACTCCATAATTTGATTAAGTTCAAATCATTGGCTCAATTTATTTTTGTCTCTTCTGATCCTCTTTTAATTACTTGTTAGGTTTCTTGTTTTGAGTAGTTTGATCAAACATGACATCTTCAAATTTGATGAGTTTTGTAAAAAATAGTTTCAGTTTGAAAAAAATTTGTTAGATTTCAGTTTAATGCAAATGGTTCATTCTGTCATTGCACAGCTTATATGGTAAATAAGGCAGCAAAAATTATCTGTAATTGCAAGTAAGATTCAGACACAGTTGGACAACATAATGCACTTCATATATATATATATAAGATGAATTTAATCAGCTAAATTTTTGTCATGATTTTTCATGCATTGATTTGGTATTATCTTAACAAATCCCAGTCCTTATTCATCACATTGATTTAGAACTGCATGATCTGCAGCCAAGGTACTACATACATACCAATCATAGCCATAATTCAAAATTGAAGGAAGAACTTTGTAGTAAAGCAATAGGATTGCCATATATACAAAAAATAACATGTTTACATACTAAGAGATGGATTGAAGAATTGTCTACCCTAATAGGTCTTCGTCATAAGTTGTTTTACTATTTAACCGTTGCCTCATTAGATAGTTAACATAATGTTGAATACCTAGACAGTCATGAGTGTTGTTTACCTCTCATCTTTGCTCGATTATCAGTCATAGGTTGTATATACGGTAATCCTGTTAAGTCTGTTAATCCATACTTAAAAGAAAGCACATCAAAACTCCCTTTCTCCTCACATCTATCAGTGTAATCTTTACAAGAGGGGACTTTAAAAACCACAGTGCATATGTTTACATCTTTAGTATTTTGATAAATGATATATTACACTTATACTGATTTCATTATTTTCCACGTTGGAACTTATCGTTGTCTCTTAATAGACACTATACGTAAACTTAATGTAAATAAATATATGAACAAATATGTATCCAAAATATTATAAGAAGAAAAGAGTTATGTGAGTTTTTTTCGTGACATTACTTTGTCAAAGCTCAAAGCTCTTTACTTTATTGCAAAACACTACCCTTAACTATCCACGCTTTTTAATCTGCGAACATTCTGCTTTAAACAACGTAGATGTGTTAAATTTTTCTCCACAGTAAATATATGCTTAATTTGTTGAGTAAAGTGTTAAGACTTTAAGTTGTAACTTATTGTAGCACTATTTGGGTCACAAGGTGAATTAATTTTGATGTTTCTTCTGATCTAATGTCTTAAAATTCATGTGTAACCCATTAATTTTAAATTAGTTTTTTTTCCTAGTTTGAAACAGAGAAATAGAAAGGGCCAAAGTTAACATAGTCCACTGCTTTTAGAAAACAAAACATTCTTTTTCCTTCTGCATGCATAAACCCATCCAATTAATTTACTATACAAAACAATTTCAAGCAGTGACAACAACATACATTTATAACTCAATACAGTACACATTTGGGGCGGATCCAGACAATTGGTATATGTGGGACTAAAATTTCAAAGAAACAATAATGCAAACTATATTAAAAATAAAGAATAAAATTGTGTATTATTTATAATGGGTAATAGTCATTTTGGTCCATGAATCTGTAAAGAGTAGCCATAATAGTCACTTAATGTATCAAAATTTCAAAATAGTCTTTGATTGTGTGCACTCCGTTAGTCAAAATAGTCTCTAACATTAAAATACTTCGTTAGTATTGTCATATTAGTCATTCAATATACTAACTTATTGTCACTTAAGACACTATTTTGATTAACAAAGTGCAAAATCAGAGACTATTTTAAAATTTTAATACATTAAGAGACTATTGTGATTACTCGTTACAAATTATGAGACCAAAATAATTATTACCCTGTTTATAATATAAAAAAATGGAAGTTTGATGTGTGGCTTTAGCCACACATAGGCTACGAATGGATCCGCCCCTGGTACACATTCATAAATAACAGTGAATCATATAAAAAAATTCTAATGGCCAAGGGGGAGTTTGTTTCATGGATGAAAAAATTATTCTGAGGATTAACTTTATCAGGAAATAAGAATGAGATCTTAATCTTGGGTAATTTTAGAAAAATGTGTTCGGTTCATATTTATCACATTCCTGAAAATATTTGTAAAACTGATGTATATGCATAGTTATTAGAGCATCTCCAATGAAAGGCGTTTTGTCCAATGAGAGGCATTTATGTAGAGCTTATTAGATACCCTCATTGAAGAACAAATAAGAAGCAATGCTATTTAGATGCAAGACTTGTACAAGCATTGTCTCTCTTTTGCATAAAAATGGCACCATTGCATACTCTATTCATTGCTTTCCTCATATTTAATAAAAAAATATTGCGCAAATAATTAATAGTTTTTGAAATGTACTAATGTAAAATTATTAGTTAGACCCACTTAATTATTAGTTAGACCCACATATTAGTGAATGGATGCTTATTATACATTACCCTTAAAAATTGATTGAATAAGTGATGTGTACACATGATGCTACTTTAACTACATATTAATAAAATAACCAACGGGGATGCTCTTAAGTGATTATTTAAATTTCCTTCCCACCTTTATAAGAATGTTTTCTCTCCACTCATTTTCTTGGGAATAAAAGTATAGGAATTCCTATACTTTAGTAGGTTGTTTAGTCTATATCTACTAACAAATCCGTGTTGTTGCTATTATGTTAAATAGGTTGGATGAGGGTGTTGAAAGGTGGTGGTGGATGAGTGTAGGTTAATGTTGACGATGAGTGGTCTTGGAACAACCTTCATGGAGGTGATTATTTATTTAAGCAACTGTTTAGTCCATTTTGAAATCAATGAATGATATCATTATGAAGTTGTTAGGAACCAACATTATATAGTTAGCAACCGTTTAATCCATTTCAAAATCAATGAATGATGTCATTTTTAAGCATGAGGAGGCTAATGCGTGTGACATTATTAATGTTACTAAATTTTTATCATGGAGTTGGCTTAATCATCATTTTCCTGATTCTAAACCGTTCACTTCGATCTTTGATCTGAATTCTTGATGAATAATTGCAGATTATAAGTTGTAGAATCACAATGTGGATTAACCGAAAGAGCAACAACATTAGACATAGATGATGAGGGCGCTGTCAAGAAGCGCGGCAACGACATTCTCAATGGAGTATTCATCAATGAATTGGAGCCTTCCTCTCTCTTCCATTTCACCTATTCTCAGAGTCAGAAAAAAATTGTAACAGATCATCCGCAAGTTGCATATTCATTAATTTGATTTCAGGTTCTTTGTAAGTTGTATCTGTTTTGTTTGTTGGTATTGAAAATGAAATCTTGCAGGTATGTATTACGCATTAATTAAAAAATGTGCACAGGTTGGATCAGAGTCTAGTGGCTCTGGTGATAAGTGGTTTAATATAACATCCAATTTTCTTTCCTTTTTTCTATTTTGTGGAGAATTCCTAATTATTTCTATGAGGTTTGGATCCTTTAATTCTTCATTTCTTTTTCCATTTTAACATCAAAATTGTTTTTTTTGTCAATAAATTTTAACATTTCCCTCTTTTGACTATAACCTTTATCAATCCCAAACTTGGTGGTTTTTTTATGGTCAAGTAAATTTTTGTTTTCCAAACAATGAATCTTAATTTTTGCAGTTTATTAACTGCATAATTCTTTACAGTTTTACTCTCTTATAGGGGTGCATGACTCAATCTACTCTCTTTATTCAATTTCCATGGATTTTCTCAATTGTATGGTGTCTTACATTCGTAGTCTCATCATTTAACTTACATACGACTTCTTCTAAATTCTATACAGTACATAACATAAAAAGAAATAAAAAAATTGGGAAGATACGATTGAGAGAATTGAAGTTGTTTTAATTTTTAAAATGGATGAACAAACACAATCACTAACTTTAAGTTTTTACAAATTCTTATTTTGGATAATAATACATGAACTTACTTTGAGTTTTTAACATTAATTGTATGATTTAGTTGTTAGTTCATACAACCATAAAATTTATTTAAGCCAACATCCATTTTCCAATCATACAAATCAAAATGAAAAGAAGTAGATAGATCTAACAAAATCCCTCAACAAAAAAAACTAACAAAAATAATTTGATGCTAATTTAAGTTCTATATTTGCCAATTGCTAATAAGAATTGAGGATTGAGTGGTTCTATTGTTTTTCTTCTCAAGACAAAAAACCAAGGAAAATGGGAGCAGGTACGTTCAAAAAACAAAAGAAGATGGTGTTTTCCATCAACCATGTATTGTTATAAAGACACAAATCCAACGGTTACCATGCTCTCGTGATTTGTTCGGGATGAATTATGTCGCTGGAAATAGCATCCCTGTTATTCTAATCCATCCCATTTCACCATTTACAAACAATGCACAACCAATTTATCCTACAAAAGATAATATGAAAAGAAAGAAAAATCAAGTTTATAATTGTTGCATTGTATTCATTGAAAAGTTTTTAATGGCTATTTGCATATCTATTTTGCATATAATGTGCACAATGAGATAATGAACCTTTTATACAAGAAACCTTTGATCAAACTACTATTGTCTTGTTTTCATTGTGCAAGTCACAGTTTATATAAAACATGAAGGCAGGCTATCGTATAAGCTTTTATTCTAGGTATAAAAAAATGCCTCCTATAGTAGTATTTCTTACTGATATAGGGCGCGTTTGTTACGAATTAAAATAAAAGTGATTTTGACATAAAATAATTTAGAGATTATATTTTAGAGATTTTATGAAAAATCAGAATCTATTTTACGTTTGTTTACCGTAATAAAAATCAATTTTTTTAAACAAATAATCTAGTTTGGATACAACTATATAAAAGAGATTTTTTGTTATAAAATTAGTTCAATCTTTTAAACAATATTTTCTCTCTCTCCTCTAAAAAAAATCTATATTTTGAGAAGCTGCTCTGAACAGCTTCTCATTTAAAGCTGTTTTTAGATTTTGATTTTTTTAAAAAGATGTAACAAACGGATGCAAAATTCTTTAAAGTGATTATTTTTTTATTTTTAAATAAGTGATTTTTTTCATAAAAAAAAACTATAACAAACAGGCTCATACAATGTGCAAACTTAAGCAGAAAAAGACATGTATATGTGTGACACTTAAACAAAAAAAATCTATCTTGTTTATGTTGGACGTATTACCTTTATTCATACAATGAATTGTTAAGAGTTCAAGTTGTGTTAAATTTAAACAAGCATAAATTTGAACTCAGTTTCTGTCCTGGTTAGAAATAGATAAATGGCTAGGGCCAAAATTTAAATTAGAGAATAAAAGTTGTCCTTCAACATGCACAAACATATCAGATTAGTTTACCATACAAAACAATTTTAAGCAGTAACAACAACAGTGAATCATACAAAGTTGTCAATATTTCCAATAAGCATATTACAAATAGTTAACCAATAAACCTTCCATGACATGTCGGTTCAGCTCATGTCGCATACTAGTCTATGTTACAAATGCAGTCGAAAACATATTACCCTACAAATGTAGTAGCCAAAGAGTTTATAACACATTATAATTGTATGTATAGAGAAAATGATGAATGATGATATTTTACTACCACATTCTTATTTTTGCCATCTTCTTAAACTTACTCATTGCCACCAGGAGTGAAAGTAGAGACTCGGTATACATGACAACTTTGGATGAACTGTTACAGAAGTAACGGTTCTCTAACAGATGTCCTTTATCATTATACTTCGCCAATATAGTACCATCATTTGCTCCAATAATAATATCACGATTTTTGTGGAGTACATAGGGGAAACGTATAAGTGTATAGGAATGAAATCAAGAGGAAGAACAAGAGTCTTATTCCAAGACGAATACACTTTGTATTCTTTCATCACTCATATTTCAATTGTATCACTACCACAACCTGGAACCCATACACTCAGAAATTTGCCAAACACCCACAAACCAGAATTAGGATACGAAGTTACTTCATGTTCAACATTATTCGGAAGAGGAATCTCAAACAGTTTCCTTTCCATTAAATCAAAGGCAACAATAACACCCCAATCTAAATAATGATGCCAAGCCAACCAATGAATAGCCTCATTAAAGAGCAACCCACTCGTATGATCACCAATATAAGGGAAGTGATTGCCCTCAATTTCTTTCCACGTATTATCGATAATTGAGAAAAACTCTAAATGTGATGAAACAACATTAGCTTCTATTGAAACATGGGAAAATACAACCACCACGTAATCATCTCCTGACTTATCATAACCAAAACCATATAGATTTTTATATGATGGTTTGGAAACAAAAGAAGACACAGGTATCCAGTAGATGGATTCCATACGTAGATGTCTGGAAGACAGTATAAAAATATAAACCCTCTACATGATCCTTTAATTTCAGAAGGAAAATAAGATTGAGGAAGCAAAAAATTACGGTTCAGTGAAGCAGGATCATCTTTAATCCATGTGTTGTATATTGGCTTCAAATTGAGAATTCAGGAATCCCTGAAATCGCGGCACGATTGCTAGTACCGTGACGCGATTGGATAGGCAGAGAGTTTGGAATTTTGAGATGGAAAATCGTGACAAGATGTGGGAAATCGTGACACGATTAAACAACTTC
>Ga0315913_1000290_pt1 | contig 40373 bp, 31 predicted proteins | sample MpolsnodulesMG_FD_207736 | JGI IMG/M metagenome (GOLD analysis project Ga0315913, IMG submission 207736) | Medicago polymorpha root nodule microbial communities from Los Angeles, California, United States - small nodules | ecosystem: Host-associated > Plants > Roots > Nodule | place: USA...
CACATGTGCCTTGCATGACCTTGATCAATGTTCTTGAGATTCTTGGCTTGTGTAAGAACAACCTTCTGATCTCTGAGCAACATTCTGATCTAACTTTCTGACCTCAGTGTTAGATCATGAATTCAAATGTCCTTTGATTTCTTGAATCTTGGTATGATTTAAACCTTGTTCCTGTCTTAGAAAAACACTCAATAGCACAAGTTAAATACCAAGGAATTAATCAAAGTCCATTAATTCTTTAATCATAATGGTTTATTATCTTTAAAATTAATTAGGGATTTTGCCTCAACAGGTGGGTCCTATTGCTCCAGGCCAAGGTCTTAGACAAGGAGATCCCTATCTCACTATCTTTTTATTTTGTGTGTTGAAGGATTTTCTGATTTAATTCGTGAAGCAGTACGGTGCAATGTTACTCATGGTACTATTATTTGCACCAACTATATCTCATTTATTGTTACAGACGACTGCTTTCTATTTTTCAGAGCTCGCGAGAGTGAGGTTGATGCAATGGAAAACATTTTGGCCACGTATAAGGAGTCTTCTGAACAAGCGATCAACCTGCAAAAGTCTGAGATTTTTTGCAGCAGAAACACTTCCACTGAACGTTGTGCGACTATGGCGCAAATTCTTGTGTTATACAAGTGTTAGGTACATGTAAGTACCTTGGCCTCCCATCTTTGATAGTCGAAATAAGAAAGCTACTTTCAAATATGCGAAGAATTGGATTTGGAATAAAACTAATTCTTGGAGTGGTCGGTGCTTGTCTTAGGCAGGTAGGGGAGGTTCTAATCAAATCAGTTTTGCAATCTATTCCCTCTTATGTTATGAGTGTGTTTCTTTTGTAGGGTACTTTTATCAATGAAATTGAGAAGATGTTTCATTCTTTTTGGTTGGGAGATAGAACTAGCAATTCTAGAGATCTACATCGGCGTTTGTGCGTGAAACCAAATTCCAAAAGAAAGTGGTGTATGTGCATTCCTCTCCTTATCAAAAAATATCTCTAAAATATTGAATGTTAAAATCATTTTTATTCTAATTCGTAACAAATAGGCTCTTTGAGGACGTTTGTTATAACTTTTAAAATATCACTTTAAACAACGTTATATCTGTTTGTGTAAGGTTTTTTTTTTTTTTAAAAAAAAAAAAAACCAGAACCTACAAAATAAAATCTAAAAACAATTTCATATGAAAAGATATTAAGAGTAACTTTTCAAAAAATATATTTTTTATTTTTCAAAAAAAAATTATAGCGGGGGTAAAAATAAGGGTGGATTATAGGGTGAGGGTTCAATTAAGTCTCTCACCGGTGAACCATATAAAATACACCATTAGATTAAATCAATGTTTCAGATTTAATGAAAATAAAAAGGGGAACATATACACATTTTTACACACAATATTCTCCCTCTCTTCTCCATTTGCGTTACTTCTCCAACTACAATGGTGATATTTTGCAAGTTTTAGATTTCTGGCTACAGTTCAATTGATTCAAATTTAATGGCAAACCTTTAGTTTCAATGTAGCCATGGCAAAACAAAAGGGAAGAACAAACCATTAAATTCTCATTACTTCAAAATCTCAATTCAAACATCAACCAAACCATGACTATTCCAAACTTGTTGCTAAATTAAAATTAAAAAAAAAAAACCTAAAATATGAGGAGAAGAAAAGGAGCAGTAATCCGAAAGTAAAAGAGTGTAACTATGAATCGTTGGAGAAGATGTTTCGGGCACGGAGGATGAAGTGGGTACACATATGAGAGAGAGAGAATAGGGATAGTATTGTATGTGACAAAACATAGATGTTCTAAAAAAAAATATCAAATCTGGAATATCAATTTAATCTAATGATATATTTTATATGGTTCACCGGTGAGGGACTTCATTGAACCCTCACTCTAGAATCCACCAAAAATAAGTATCAAAAGATGAAGGTAATTTTGTAATAAAAAATCCATTTTATATAGTTGTATCCAAACAAATTAGTTTTTTTTTCAAAGAAATGATTATTATTACGATAAACAAACACAAAACTAATTATGATTTTTCATGAAGTCTTAAAAAATAATTTTTAAATTATTGAATGTCAAATTCATTTTATTAATTTATAAAAAATGAATCATATATTTGATTTACATTTACTAGCTTAAATAAGAGAGGTGGGTCAATAGACACGCTTCAATACCAAGTCTTTCCTTGCCAGAACTCCTAGACATGCAATATATCACTACCTCACTTTATTTCTAGCGACAAGAAATTTCTTTTTTGATGTGGAAGATCAAACAAAGTTGCAGCCACAAAGCATACTAAGAATTATCTTGCAGATACGACACCTCAGAGTCCCAGAGCAACGAGTGCTCTGATACCACTGTTGGGAAATGCCTGCATAATTTCTCTCATCCGTGAACTCAAAATAGGCACTTTAGCGGAAACGTAAAATGACACACAACAAAATTTTAGTGTGGAAAACCTTCTCAATGTGAGTAAGGAAAAACCACGGGACTCGTAGGCCTCTTAAATCTCCACTATAATAATAATGGGAATACAAATCTTCACCCTCAGATGGACCTAACTATGTATCTCAATTTGTAGATACAACTCTCACAAATTGGCTCACTATATTTTTCTCTCACACTCTTATGAGCAACTCTCTATTTTTCTCTCAACTCTCTGCGAGTGAGGATTGTGTTGTGTCGTGGTGTGTTTACTTTGCTGAAGTTCTTCTCTATTTATAGAGAGATATGAACCGTAAGCATTAAATGCTAGGTTCCAATCTTCAAACATTGCTACACCAATTGCCAAGCATTTCAAAGTGTTTCTGACACTCTTTGATGTTAAGCACCGCAAGCTATGCATATAGGCATGCATACTAGTGGTGAGAATTCTACATTCACATTTGTGCACCACTGTGCACCACTGTTGGCTGGACCCCAACATTTCATTAACAACAACAGCCGCATCAGAGGATATAGAAATGTGCTTCAGTCTATGGTCCAAAGCAAGCTGTAAACTCCATCGGACCCCATAACTTCAGCAACTACAGGTTCAACCTCAATATTATCAGCGAAACAAGCACTAAATCTGACACTATCTCGGCTGTCATAGCAGACCAAGCCCCAACCTGTGGTTCCTCCTGCAAAACAACCAGCATCAACAAAAAAGGATTGGTCTACATTGTTGCTATTATGTATGCTCTCATCTCCATTTGAAAGAGAGTTAAGGATTTTTGGCCCTGAGTTGCATTCACTAATCACTACACTCCTGCACAAAAGACATTGATGCTTGGGACGGTATATGAAGCAAAGCGAAGAGGGCGGCCTCCCTAGACCCCAAAAAATAAGTATGAAATTTGAGCCCTAATTTTTTTAAGGGGTTTATTTATTTCTACTCTTCCCCCTGCACTTTTCGCTCGCGCCCAACTAAACTGACGAAAATGCCTTTTCGTGAGTTAAGTCACGCATCGTGAGTTAACTCACGCAGGTTATAAACCGAGCGTGTCTTAACTCACGCTCTATCATTCATGTGTAAAATTCAATTAAAATTGTAAAACTCTCAAAAAGCAATCCAGAATTCTTTCATCCTATTCATTCGCCAACAAAAGGTTTCAATTAGTTTCATTCTTCACCGTTTCTTATAATTTATTTAATTTAACTCAAGTGTTGATTCACGATTGAATTGAAGGAATTACTAGTAAATCAATTATCTTAAAATCTGGAAAATTATTGCTGCTTCTTTCTTTCAATTGTTTTCTTGTGTTACGTATCACAATTTGGTACCTAAATATAATTTATTCCTTCTTTCTTTCGATTATCATGTTATGTATCACAATTGTTTTCTTGTGTTGTGACTTGTCAAGCTTACACAAGTTGGACATGAATGATATATGCAAAACTCACAGAGCAAAAAACATGTATCCACTTTTGTACTAGTGTGAGTTAACTCACGCAGTGTTTTACACATGCGCATCTTAAGTGACGTAGCGTTACTTAACTAACGCATAGTTTACACTTGTGTTAGTTAACTAACGCAAGGGTATTTTGGGCAAGGCTGCAGGGTGCGAGTGATTTGTGCTGGGGGAGAGCAGTAATCGGGTTTATTAGGTCCTACAAAAATTGCTTAGCTCATTGTATCAAATTTGATGTTTATATATATTTATTAGTTAGGACCTAAATTGTAGGTTCGCCCCAGGCCACCAAAATCTTAAAAACAACCCCATTATCAAGAGGGTTTGCTTGCTTATTTTCAAAGACAAACTGGTTTTTCTAGCCCCACATATTATCCAAAGCAAAACACCAAACAATTTTGCAGCCAAAGGTTCTTCACATTGCAGTCCTTCAATGATCCACATATTTATATCAATGTTGTGAGGGACATGAAGTCCAATCTGGGAGGAGAACAAGGTGAGTTTTGATATTGGGCAGTGCATGAACACGTGTTCAGTTGTTTCAGGGACTGTATGGCATAAAGGACATTCAGCATCAAGTTGCATCCTTTTTCCTTTTTTTTTTTTCTCTTCCAGATTTCCTCTAGTAGGTAAGATGGTTATTTCCCAACCTCCACAAGAAGTTTCTGACTCTACTTGGTATTGGCGCTAAGTTAGCTGAGAATAAATGCTTTTTAACCCTCTAAGTATTACGATCTTGCGATTTTAGCCCCCTAACAAAATAAATTACAACCCAACCCTCTAAGTATTGCTCCTTTTGCAATTTTTTCTCCCAAATTAATTTTGACCGGGTTAACGCATACGTGGCAACCACATCACCTAAGTGAGGTGCCACATGTTTAACTTTTTTTTAACATTTAAGCCGGGATGAAATTAATAAAAGGAAAAAAAAATCAGAAACATTAAAATAATTACAAAACAAATTAAATTAACCTAAAACAAATTAAAATAATATAATTTAATTTATTTTAAACAAATTAAAATTAACTTTATTTATTTTAAAGTTAATCACAAATTGGGACTTAAAATTAACTTTATTTAATTTATTTTAAACAAATTAAAATTAACTTTATTTATTATAAACAAATTAAAATTAACTTTAATTATTATAAAAAAATCAAAATAATTTATTTTATTTTATTTTAAACAAATTAAAATTAAATTTATTTATTTTAAAGTTAATTACAAAATCGGGACTTAAAATTAACTTTATTTTAAACAAATTAAAATTAAATTTATTTATTTTTAAAAAATAATAATTTAATTTAATTTATTTTAAACAAATTAAAATTAACTATATTTATTTTAAAGTTAATTTAATTTGTTTTGTAAGTATTTTAATGTTTCTTATTTTTTTTTAAAAATTTTGGTTAAAAATTAAAAAAAATAAAATAAACATGTGGCACTTCATTTAGATGATGTGGGTGCCACGTATGCGTTGACCCGGTCAAAATTGGTTTGGGAGACCAAAACTGCAAAAAGGACAATACTTAAGCAACTTAGTTGTAATTTATTTTGTTGGGAGGTCAAAATCATAAGATCGTGATACTTAAGTGTCAAAACTGTTATTAAGCCAAGAATAAAAGTTTAAATTTTAAGCATGTTTTTTATACGTGCTTTTTAACCCTCCCAGTTAAAACCAAAAAAACAAAGCATATAAAATAGGCAGTAAATAAAGTTAAAAACAAAACAAAGACGCGAGAAGTAAAAACTGCGATCGCAAATCTCCGATAGACACCAGAAGCTTAGACATTTTCACAGTCTAAGGAACGCTATCTCAAAGTCAATGGATTCTACAATCATGACAGGTATATTTACATTCTTGTTTGACATTACATGTGATACATTGTATCTCATTTGTTTTTGTAGCTGATCATTGGCATATTAGAGCAACCAACGACATTGTTATCTTGCATCATGGTTTTCGTTGCACTAAAGTTTGTTCCTTTTTCCTTTTTATTTCTACTTAAGTACTATTCTAAGTTTGTTCTTTTGCCAGATTATTTTAATTGATTATTTATTTTTATTTTTTTGTATATTAGGATACCAATCTCATGTTGAACCTTGTTGCTGTATTGGAGAAGGCAGAAATTAGTTCTTTCCGTTTTGACTTTTCTGGAAATGGGTATGTTTATTTATGATGATGATGCATAACACAACCATATTGAGTTAATATTCAATTTTACTATGTTTGGATGTATTGAGATGGATGATGAAATATGTTATTTGATTCCATTTATTGATTTTAATTGATCCATGTGCAGTCAAAATGCTTGTGAAATTGAACTATACTACAAATAGATAGGCTAAAAGCTGAGAAATATAGAAAACTGAACCATGCCATCTATGTCCGGGTTGCTCTTTTGGAAGGATACATTTATTCTTAGATTGTTGGGATTTCATGTAGTTTATGACTTTGAACTTGCGCCCGTTTGGTATGCATGATTGGTGTTCTTAAAGCAGATACCTATATTGACATTCACATTGACTCGTTGACACTGGAAATAATTTAAGAAACTAGAATTATTGAATGTAACAATGTGTGTCGGTGTCTAGACATTCCTTCAATAGATGGATGAATACGAATAATATAATTGTATGAATAATTAAAATAGTGTGTTTCTGGCTGTTTGATGTGATTGCTTTGGTAGTTTGGTTGCAGATGTTATACTTGTTAAATCATAAATAGATAATGTTGCAGAAATTACTGTTATAGTACTGGTTGTTAGTTTAGGATTATTAGTTTAGTTGTACAACTATTTATCTCCAGTGACTTGATTCTGTCACTATTTCTTTGCCTGGTGTAAATTGGGTGGTATTTTCTTTGCTTTCTCTTAACTTTAGCTTGTGGGTTACCTTCCTGGGAAAGCGAAGGTTCATTCCAGTATGGTAACTATTGGGGAGAGGTGGATGAATTACACGCTGTTGTTCAACATTTCCGTGAATCAAATCGTGTAATCCGTGCAATTGTTGGACATAGTAAAGGTATCTTGATTTGTTTGCTTATATGAAAAAAAATGTATATCTGGATTCTGGATATGTTTTTGGATATGTGATTATATGTGTCTTGACTTTGGTTGGAAGACTATCTTGAAGTAATCTCCAAACCATCACTGAAATTTTCAGCAGAATCAAAGGGTTCCAAATGCTGGGGACTGACGTTTAGATATTTTAAGCTTCGCGACAATTTGTATTGTTTTGAGCGTCTTTATATAATTTGTAAATATTTGTCTCTACTGTATAGTTGTCTGCACTAACTCCTCTTTGGTATACAAATAAAAATTTCTTGTTAGTTATATTCGTTTCAGATTCTTAACATAAACCAAATCATGGCTGATCATGGTTATACAACCTCCTTATGAAGATTATGCAAATATCAAATATGAAAAACATTTTGAATGTGTTCATACAACAATCCATGATAAACATGCAGAATACCAACCAAAGATTGAAGAGTTTATCATTCCAGTTGGAGATTATGCAAGCACAATTAGATTTTACACCAACAATCATGGATATTCAAACTGACAATCAATCCACTCATAGAGAACAAGAAAATATTCCAACCAGGGATGAGAAATTCGGAGAGATTGTTGAAGAAGGCGTTGATGAAACTTAAGAAGATATAATGTTAGAAGGATGTGGTACAATGAAAATAGTGGAAGAAATAGAGTCACCTCATGAAATATAACTTCCTCAGGAAAGATCATATACTAATTATAAAGAGGCCAAAAATGTTGATAATGAAGAAGTGATGATGGTTGCAGAGAAAAAGGAACGGTTACTTAGCAAGGAAGAATCATGTGAACAAACGGGAATGAAAGCGAGCAAGACATAAATTGATCATGTAATAGACGAAATATGTGAACAAAAATGAAGAAAAAGGTGGAAAAAAAGACGTTATGACGGGCATGACCCGCCCAACAATGACGGGCATTCCAACCCAACAACCTTTGGCAATTTTTCTGCTCAAGAATTAGACTATAAATGCACATAGAGACACTCATCTATAGACACTTTTAGCTACCGTCAAATTTTATAATTTCAGAACCCGAGTTTCATATTTATTCTCCATCGCTACTTTTAGAGTATTATTTTAATATGTGTGAGTAGTTTAATTGAGTCCAAAACGAGAGGACCATATTTATGTGTTTTTTTTTTCAGGCATACTTGCTTCATTTTTTTTCCGATTGTCCATGCTGTTGTTTGCAATATTTTATTTTATTTTTTTTAACCGAGTTTCTTGTAAATAGTGTTGGAATATGTGTGGAAATTGAGTAATTGACTAAACACAAATTTCCATAATGGGTGGAACTAGTGTAGTGTGAATTGAAAAAAGTGGAAGTCTCACATCAGATGAATCTCACACATTAGTAATGTTTATATAATGGGGGTGTACCTTTAAGGGGGTGCATAATTAAGGGAACAAAGTAAGCACTAAATTCCTTCAAAAAAAAAAGTAAGCACTAAATAAAAAATATTTTTTTTTGAAGGAAAAAAAATATATTTATATACTTTATTATTTGAAAATGATAAATTAAATAAAATTTAATCATTATTAGAAAGTGCTTTCTTTGTCCCCAAATTTTACTAAAATATTTTTGAACGCAATCTAAAATATTTTGGAACACAATCTGAAATATTTTGGTATTCAATCTAATATATTTTAGTACTTGATCTAAAATATATTTTGGTACATAATATAATATATTTTGGTACTCAATTGAGATATTTTTGTATTAGATTACTTAATGTCAAAGTAATGTATTACTTGTTTCCAAAATTTCTTACTTATTAGTTGTGAATTTTCTCTATAAATAGGGAGCTCACACAGTGTATTCTACACACCGAAAATTCACAGTTGATGCTTCTTGTGTTCTTTCCTCTCTTCTCTCTCCTTCCACTTGAGTTGACGAGTCATTCTTCCTTTCATCTGCTCCTTTTGTCACTTCAGTTTCTAGTGGTCTTCGTACCATATTTGAGGCTGTTATTTCTCCAACGATTACTTATGGTACAGTACGTAATCGAACAGGTGAATTGGGCTGGTTGTTAGTCTATCTTACACAAACTCGAATTTGGTAATATCTTCGGTTGTAATTTCGAATTTGATAGAAGTTATATTTCTAAACTCGAAAAACAACATATAGTTTTTTCTTTGGTCCGTTGAAAATTTTTACAACAAAATATCATTGTTTTTGTTTATTGATTTTATTTGTTTATATGTATGTTGATTCATTATTTTCCACTTGCTTTGGTTCAAGAGTGTATAGTCGTAAGTAGCACATCTTATATAGGAATATTTGTTTGATTAGAATCACTAAATCAATTTTGTTAAGAAATTTTCAAACTTTTGAATTTTTAAGGACTGTTCCATTCGTTCCTTTTCTAAAAGCCCTCGTCTTAGAAACAAATAGAAAAATTTAAAGTAAAGTTTGAGAGAAGAAAGAGCATCATGTTTGATAGAAAGTAGGGCAGATAATAGGGCAGGAGAGATGATCCATTTCCTTTTTTTTTTTTTTAGGTTACATTCAACTAAAAACGTGAAGCCCACGTAAAAAAAACGTGAAGCCAAAAAACTCACCTTCATCAACCGGTGAACACTTCTTGAGTGCTTTCATCATACATGCCTACAAAACGTCATTGGTTAGTGTCCTCGATATTCTGCTTTTCATTTGCAGATGATACCTCAGACACTCCATGTGGAAGCTTTTTGACAACCCCAAGCAAGATGACACTTGACCAGTCTCATTGGTTGTTGATTCCAAGCATGAGTCTGATGTGGAGTGAGGGGAAGCGAAGGATTGTGTAGCTTCTGACTGTGTATCTTTTAAACCATGAACCACAAGATTCCTATCTGGTTGACCCTTTGTTTGTTGCAAATTTGCATCGGCATCTCTAGTCTTTTTGATTGTATATTCTAGAGCTCATTTAGAGGTGACTTCAACGGTCAGCTCAGGTTCTTCTCTAGCTATGCGTTTTGAACGCCGAGGAGAAACTTTAATAGCAAGAGAGAGCCTGAAGTTTCTCCTCGGCGTTCAAAATGCATAGCTAGAGAAGAACCTGAGCCGATCGCAGATGTCATCTCTAAAAGAGCTATAGAATATACAATCAAAAAGACTAGAGATGCCGATGCAAATTTGCAACAAACAAAGGGTCAACCAGATAGGAATTTTGTGGTTCATGGTTCAAAAGATACACAATCATGAGTTACACAATCCTTTGCTTCCCCTCACTCCTCATCTGACAAATGCTTGGAATCAACAACTAATGAGACTGGTCAAGAAGTTATGTTGTTTGGGGCTGTCATAGGATTTAGCAGCAACAAAAAGCTTCCACATGGAGTGTCTGAGGTATCATCTGCAAATGAAAAACAGAATATTGAGGCCTAGCTCATCCTTACAAAACTGGCTTGTACGGTGATGAGTGCCTCCTCTTTATAAACTCTTCTCAAGAATCCTATCTATCAGATGTGGGACTAAATCTCACCGAGTGTTGGCCGCTAACAACATAACACCACCATATTGAGTTAATATTCAATTTTACTATGTTTGGATGTATAGAGATGGGTAATGCAATATGTGTTATTTGATTCCACTTTATCGATTTTAATCGATTCATGCGCAGTCAAAATGTTTGTAAACTGAACTATATACTACAAATTGATAGGCTAAAAGCTGAGAAATATAGAAAAATGAACCATGCCATCTATGTCCAGGTTGCTCTTTTGGAAGGATACATTTATTCTTAGCTTGTTGGGATTTCATGTAGTTTATGACGTTGAACTTGTGTCCGTTTGGTGTGCATGATTAGCATGATTAAAGCATATACCTGTGTTGACATTCACATTGACTCGTTGACACTAGTATTTGAGAAAATAGAATTATTGAATTGGGTGGTATTTTTCTTCATGTACACTGAAGTTTCTGAAGTCTGATCGCTTGTCTTCATTGTTAGCTATGCTTCATTCTTTGCTTTCTCTTAACTTTAGCTTGTGGGCTTACCTTCCAGGGAAAGCGAAGGTTCGTTCCAGTATGGTAACTATTGGGGAGAGGTGGATGAATTACACGCTGTTGTTCAACATTTCCGTAAATCAAATTGTGTAATCCGTGCAATTGTTGGACATAGCAAAGGTATCTTGAATTTTTTGCTTATATGAAAAAATATACATATATACCTAGATATGTTTTTGGATATGTGATTATATGTGCCAATTTATACAATCATTCGTCGATCATTTTCCATTAAGCACAAGCTGTGCAAAGCCTAAAACAGAGGGAAACAAAGTCTGAAACAATTAAACACAACACAATTACTAAAACTTCAAAGCAAACCAGGAGCAGAATAGCACACTAAATATACTTGTTCCTAGCTTTCCACTGCGACCACACGGCACACGCTCGCAAACCAAATTGAAGTTAAACACATTCTGAATACCTTTCCGCAGTACAATAAACCTGTAAATTGCTCTAAATGCTCCTGCCCTTCAGCTGCAAAAGCTGTTGAAACACTGAGCCACTGCAAGATTGAACTCCACAAATAACGCAACAGGGCAGCCAAAAAAAGATGCTGCAAACTTTGCTCTTCCCCACTGCAGAAGGCACACTGAATGTGATCACCGTTTAGCATGTTTCTCCGAGAATGATTGACTTTGGTTGGAACTCTATCTTGGAGTAATCTCTAAACCATCACTGAAATTTTAACTGGAATCAAAGGGTTCCGAATGCACTGAACATAATTGTTATTCAAGATAAGAGAATTCTTAGTTAATTTATAGCACGTTTTCTTAACCAAATACTCCCCCCTCCCATCCACCCAAATCCACCTATCCAATTGAGTCTTTCCGAAATCCACATTATTTAAAAGACTAGAACATTCTAACACTCAGTGTTAACTTGTTAACTAGCATTATATTTTCATCTATGGTTCTTAAAAGTTGACTTGTCAATGTAACTTCTGTGTTCTGACCAATCCATCTTCTCAAATTCTTATGTCCTTTCACGCAAATTTGTCTAGACTGATTGGACTTATAGTTTCTGTGTCATGATGCAGGAGGTGACATAGTGCTTCTGTATGCTTCCAAATATCATGACATTAAAACTGTTGTCAACCTCTCTGGGCGTTATGATCTGAAGGCTGGCATCGAAGAACGCCTTGGTAAAGATTATTTGGAAAGAGTTATGAATGAAGGTTTTATTGATGTGAAGACGAGGTCAGGTAAATTGTTTGCTCAGGCTTATAATATCACAAGCACAAATATCGAGCTAAACACATTCGTATACTATCTTGTTCAATAACTGCAAAATTACTTGAGTTTAGAACTTTAGAATTTAGATAGATTTTAACGCGCATGTTTCCATCACGCATAACGAAGATTTATAAATTCTTTGTTTCAATCTATGTAACACATACACGCTGAATTACCATGTTATTTATTAAATGATCATTTGAGGACATCTGCTGTTGCAGGAAGTTTGGATTACCGTGTTACTAAGCGTGCCTGCAGATTTGAGGACATCACGCATGGATACAAATATGCACGAAGCGTGCCTGCAGATTGACAAAGAATGCAGGTTAGGGGAAAAGCTGTTTGATCTCTTTTCATTTTACTTCTTTGTTTTTCAAGCATGTGTGGATGTTTAAATATCACAAATATTTCTACAATAGAAGCAATAAAAAACATGATCACTCTTTGTTTGTCAAAAAAAACATGACCACCTCTTAATTTTTTTAAGCATAGCCATTAAGTGCAATTTTTGAAGAAATTTTAACCACCACGTTTCTGTACTTTTTTTTAATATTTATCAAGTAATCCTTTAACTAAATTTGATTTTAATACCTACCTGTACTGTTTTCAAAATAGTCATTGTAAATAACACATAATAGTACTTTAAATAAAACTCATAGTTGTTCATTTTATGACTTTAGGAAACTAATGAATTGAGAAAAGGAAACTTGCAAGATTAAAAATATGTTTTTGATAATCGAAACCAAGTTGTTTCATTTTCAATTTATTTACTCCCTAATCAAGTGGGGCAACCCATTTTAGTATTCAAATTTGTGTACACAATCATGGTATAGTTCTTTGAATGCAACAATTGTTGATAAACTTATCAAGTTACATTGATGCATAGATATGCTAATGCCAAATTACATCATATATGGCAAGGTCCTTACAGTTCACGGTTCTTCTGACAAAATTATCTCGGTACAAAGTGCGTACGAGTTTGCCAAGATCATACCAAATCACATGCATACTGTAATCATCAAGACATGTTATCCTCAGTTGTTATGAGCTTCATCGCGGAAAACATTGACCACAATAAGGGTATTGTTAGCTAGGTCTGACTTGCTTGGACATGAGCTCCTCATTTTCCTATAATGTTCTTGTTTTCTAAGTGATATAGGTCACCATTATTTTCCTTGTTGTATACCAACCTTCATTTGACATTAGTGATTATGGATGATTAAGTAAATTAACTCAATAATTCAAACACCTTCATCATGGTAAATAATCCGGATGAAGATATTAACAAAGGGTAAATAAGATTAATCTCTTCCAAGTTTGATGAAATTAAACTTGATGTCATACTTACCTTTTGATTTAACAATCAAAATGGTCTCTGACTTTGTGAGGCGTTCTCAATTTAGTCGAGGTGGTGAAGATCGGTGCTACGGAGGTACTACGGTGGAGATCGGCGCTACGGAGGTACTACGGTGGAGATCGGCGACGGTGAGAGAATATGTTTTTAGATCGCGAGATGGTGCCCTGTGTTCTGCGAGAATGTGTTGTTTTATTTTTCTAACAAAATAGATTTTGACCTAAAATATTTAAATATAAAAAATTCATATAAAACTAATTTCAGTCAAATGGTAGCTAATTAGTCTGATATTTGCTACCACTAGATTCCGTAGCACAGGTATCCTAGCAAATCTTATATTTTCTTGTAGTGAAAAAATTCTAATGGTCCAAAACTGGGAGATTATTTTTTTTTATAGAGTTTTAAAACATTTCTCCCAACACCTTGATTCTCTGAGGAAATAGTTGGAACAATGCTCATAGTTTGAACATAAGAGCAATGTGCCAAAAGACTCTCCGAAGTCCAATTATGAAGTTTATCATTCATGGCTATTTTAGTAATAATTGTACCAAGCATTTGAAAAACACATCAATCAATATTTCTTCTACAATTCCTAAATTGCTTGTAGCAGAAGAACCCTTCAAGATAAACTATAATTGGATTAACATGATAAATTCAAATTTGCAATTACACAATAAATGTCACACTTGGTAATGAAAACATGCCCCAAATTCATAAGGAACCACAAAAAAGTGGTCCTTCCAATTGCACTATTATGATTGGCAAGCATCATGTAGCTTGGATCATGTAAGCAAGAAGAGCACATCAAATTTAAGAAACGGTATGCAGATAAAACATGCACAGGAATTTAGTCACAGATAGTGTTTATACAGATAACTAACCAACAAGTTACATTAAAATAAAGATATAGGAATATAATTTCAAGATGATTGTAGAAACATCATTTGAATTACTATTCACTAGGGGGCAGTGTTATATAGCTGCTAAGGCATCACTCTACAACAAACTATCCTATATGTAATTACTTTATAATAAATATTTTCTCATGGTGCTGTTTTGGTTGCCAAGCCCAGGAATGAATGGTACTTTTGTTGCACGTAGCCATAAGAAAATTAAGTTGGCCAGTGTGAAGTTGCTTGCCTGGAGATCATTTAAAACATGGTACCAGGGCCGGCCTAAGGGGATGCCACTAAAGCAAGGGCTTTAGGCCCCCGATTTTTTTAGGCTTCATATTCTTATCAATCTAATTTGATGTTGGTTGTTTTAAATATATTAAGACAAGTAGTGTGTAATCAAAGTTTGTAAAAGTACAAATAATAATTTATATTTGTATTATTTCAATATTATTTTTTTATTTTAAGATTTCTAACAATTGGTAAATAATGTCTATATTAAATGTTATTTTCAACACGCGCACACACGCACGCGCACGTGCGCACACACACATATATTAACGGAGTTGATTATAGCGAAAGAGGATATACTCTCACAATGTGACAAACCAAAGTTTGATTTCTAACTGACAAAATACTCATTAATTTAGTGTCTGACACACATCATATAGAATTACTTTCGATTGAAGGAACTTATGGAATTATTTTCTTAATTTTGTCTTATTCTATCTAAACGCATATAAAAGGCCTCTGTTTAAATTTTTCTTTAGGCCTTAAAATACATTAGGCCGACCCTGAATGGTACCTTGACCATTTCACACGGTTCTGAACTGCAACTCCAGGTCCATGATTATTGTACTCAGCATAGTACAATGTGTCCAAATAAACTGCAGTATTGTTCCACTCTAGCCAGCATTTGGGGCTCAACACGTCACTGATATAGGACTGCATGAATGCTACTCGTGAGTAAGGCTTCCACGGTCTTCCGAGGAATGTTCGGGTAGATTTGACGAAAGGAAGAAATTCAGGATCAGCAGAGACGTTGCAGAACTGAAACGCGAAACCAAATGGTAGATTAGGTTTTTCTGGTCCTCCTTGAGCAGTGATGGTGTTCTGTTGGCCTGTTAGTCCTTTCCTTAACAATATGTCACAGTCTTGAAAGACGGCAGCTGCCTAACCAAATATGAAGTCAACCGAGCCTCTGATTTTGCAATTCTTATAGAATTGGCGTTTGATGTTCGCACACAAACTGTCTTGAAAACCAGAGATTTCACATCGGTAAAAGACAAAGGTGTCTGAATCTGACAATAGTGCCACTGCATAATGATTTTCAGGCCCTGTGGTGTTCCTGAAGGAAATGTCCTGAGCAATGAAACCTGGACCCTCAACAACTTCACATAAAAAAGTAAACTTTTAAAACATATGTAAACCAGAAAATGCAACCTCAAATTAAAAACAAATGTAAGAAGAGAGAATCAAGAGTGGTTGTAATCCTTACCAAAGGTATAAGTATAGGATGTGTCTAACTTATCTCTCCCCCAGCTTAAGTCACCGGTGATGACAGTGGCACACATACCATCTCCGATCATCATGAGCTTGGACTTGCTATTGTTGATCATAACATGTTCATTGTAAACACCTTTCTTGATGTGTATTACATAGCGCTTCTTGCTTCCGTTAGGTGCTGCCATCACAGCATCCATAATCTTCATATAGTTTCCACTCCCATCAGATGCTACCACGACATCTGCAGGCACCACACTCGCCTGTAGAAGCTTCCTATCACCTGGTTTAACCCAAGACGGAAATTTTCCTTTCTGTGTGATGGTATCTAATATATCGGAAGAGGAAGTTCTAAAGAAGAAGCAGAAGAAAAAAAAGAAGAAAAAGATTCTGGAAGGACTCATTGGAACAAAGTTTGAAGGTCTTTGTTACAAAGGTTAAAAAACTTTAAGAATATAACTATTGTTTTTTTTGGTAGTGAGAATATAACTATTGTTTGAATACACATACTATCAACACAGGCATATTTATGGTCATGCAATCACAAATACATCCAAAACTCAATAGAAATATTGTAAATATTTTTTCTAACAAGGGGAAATACAAACCCAACACATTACTTCCAAGTTTAGTTTTAGTAAGCATACTCTAGAGTGTAACAATAAAAGAAATGGCATTTGACTATGATACAGTGTAATTAAAATTTACATCCCAAATTAAATAGACATGGTTTAAATATTTTTGTTTTTTATAAGAAAGGGAAATACTAATCCCACACATTACATGCAAGTGTAATTTTGGATAATAGAAAAGGTGACTTTGAATTAATCAAAGGCTGGCACCAATATATTATGGTCCATCCTAAGAAAATTAATCAAAGTGTATAGAGGTTTCTTAGAAACTGTTGCTACTAGCCACATCCGAACTGCATCCTATATGGTTCAGCTAGAGCAGGTGTTAGACACAATGTAAATATTTTTCTCTATCATACAATTAATCCTATATTTGACTATGATACAATGTAATTACAATTTACAACCCAAATTCAATAGGCATGCTTCAAATATTTCTTCCTAACAAAGGGAAATACAAATCCCACACATTACATGTAAGTGTAAATTTAGTAAGCATAATAGAGAAGGTAACTTTGAATCCATCAAAAGCTGACACAAATATATTATAACCATTTTCTACCACCAACATCCAAACTTCATCCTATATGGTTCAGCTAGAGCAAGTGTTAGATAGCCGAGATTTACAGGTTGAAGGAAAGGCAGTTCGTCAATATCTGCAAATGGAAAGAAATAATTCTAGTGAAATCAAACTCGCTTTGCAAAGCTGAATTTTTCGGACTTGTAGTTCGCACACTTGAAGATGTGAAGTTAATTAGATATATATGATTTTTCGTGCGAAAAAGAATTATATTGATAAAATACGTACACATAAAGTTTGATATATTCACCGGAAGTGAATGATAAATGTCTACATTGTTAAGAGACAGACATATTCACTTGAAGTGAATTCCTAACCTTTTTCTTGCATGACTAAGTTTAGTAGCACATGAAAGACTCATTTTATATGAAAGATGTGTTGTAATATATTTGTATGACTTACGTGATAGTAATGAGTATATGAAATTCTTCGAAGGAGTTCATTTTCATGAGATATTGAAGAAATGATATCATATGTCAATTTTAAAGATTTAGAAATGAATTTGTCATAATCGATTTTATGATGATGATATAAATATTATTAGAACTCTTGAAAAGATTTTAAAATATGTTGATTATAGAGAAGTTTGAAATGAAATATGTTGGATGCAAAATATTTGCTTGATTATTATTTAAATTAGATTTGTGCATACATTTTTTATATAGTTAGTGCATTGGACAAATCTAGTTGATTATGTACGAGAATGATTACGATGTCACTTGATGTGAGTAAATATCATGTCCTCGAGAAATGATGAACAATTGAGTTGGTCCTGAAGTACCATATTTTAGCTTAGATGAAGACACTAATGTATTTTGCTAACTATATATATCGTGATATTTTATTTTTGTGAATATTAGTAAACATAGACATTGGAGCAAAGTCAAACTTACAATTTGTATCTTAAAGAAACAACAAAATCATCCGATCATTTAGAAATGTTAACACTATATCAGGAAAATGGAGGATGCTTTTTTATTAAGGATTATGATCAGTTTACACATACAAGAAACTTGGAGTTTTCTTATTCTAGAAGAAGGCTCTTTCTATAACTCAATATGAAGACAATATCTCAAGAACCACTAATTTGGAAAGAGCATGAAGATATACCATATCTTTCTACATAGTCACCGCCAAGTAAGGATTTTGGATAACTAGCATAAAAGACTATTTGACTTTCCTCGTCACATATATAATTGTCTTTATGAAGGGAAGATACAAATGTGTTCTGCACTCTTTTTCCCTTAACCATGGTTTTATCCTATTGTGTTTTTTTGGTAAGGCTTTTAACGATGCAGATTATAACACAAAGGAAGATGTACTCTTTTTCCTTCACTAGAATTTTTTCCCACCGAGTTTTTTCTAGTAAGGTTTTAATGAGGCATATCCTTGATGGACATCGAAGGGGGAGTGTTATGAATAATAATGTTGGTGGATGTCCATTCTTGATCTTCCACATACTTTTTTTTGACAAAAACAAAACGATATTCATTCATTCAAATCGATAGAGTACATCATTCAACACCGCTAAAAACGTAAAGGATGAACCTGCGAACAAACTCACAGCTTCCAAGTTAATAGCATATAACGACATAATGCCTACAAAAATATATGATAAAATTAAAGTGACCGGAATACCCATACTTCCGGATCTGCAACGTTGACGCTCAAATCTTTGATTGAATAATCGATCCTTCAATATGAATCAAATGAACACCGCAACAAGATGAAAAATCAACAATGCCGCACAAGACGACGAACAACACACCATCACACTCAGATGACGAAATCACGAAGAAAAAACGTGAAAAATGATTATTTAGATTGAAATAGATAGAAAAAGATGAAGATGGGTGATTTTAGGTCAAAAATTGATCCAAAACCACCCTCAATGAAAACACTGGAAGAGACCCTAGAGAAAAAAAACTAGGGCCGACTTGTTGGAGAGTTGTATTGAATTTTGTATCTTCCTTCCACATACTTGTAACTCCCATTGGTAAGTGGGTTGTAATGTGCTTATTCATTTACATATTTATGTCCTATAAATAAGATTTATAATGTAATGTAAAGACACACTTGTGAAGTAATACAATACACTATCTTATTCTCTCTTGGTCACTTTCACTCTATTCTTATATAATAGTCAATATATTGTGATAGTTTTGATTAATTTCATAACAGTTGACAATATGTTTTAGTTTAAGTGTGGCTTGATGTATGAAAATGTTTAATTAATTGTGAATATTCGTACAATAGTGGAAATGATATGAATGTCTAAAATTATTATAAATAAATTACAAATATAAATTACAAAATATTTTCCAAATATATTTAAACAAAATAAGTAAAGTTTAAGCAAAAACTAATTAAAATTGCCAAACAGCTTTTTGTTAGCTTCAATATTAAAATAGCTTTCAATGCATTGATTGATTTGTTGGCATTTTCAAGCAGCAAATCACAAACACAGCCTGAAAACAAGAGTGAAGTGAATTAAGATGTCCCTAGCTTCACAAAATCCATGTTAGTTTCTTATATTCAATATTAATTCTTCAAAAAAAAAAAAAAACCATGAATAATTTATTATTTCTTATTTGTTTTTGTAGCTATTGAGCATCATCAAAGAATCACAATACCCAACAAAAGTGGTGAAAAACTTGTTGGCATATTACATGAATGTTCTGGAACAACAACCAACGACATTGTTATCTTATGTCATGGCTTTCGATGCTCTAAAGTTTGTTCCTTTCTTTTTTTTCCTTTTCTTATTTACTTAAATTTATGATTAAATTCTTTTATTAATTTGTATTTTTTTTTCTTTTTATTACAGGATATCAATCTCATATTGAACCTTGCTGCTGCATTGGAAAAGGCACAAATTAGTTCTTTCCGTTTTGACTTTTCTGGAAATGGGTATGTTTCTTTTGATTTAGTGTCTGTTTGGATTGACTTATTTTTGAGCTTATGTAAAACAGCTTATGCAAATAAATTAACTTCTATGTATTATTTTTGAGCTGTTATGTCAATGCAGTTTATGAAAAACAGCTTGTGAAGATACAATTATTGTTAGTCAGAACTTATCAATTAACATAAAAAAAGCTTACATAAGCTCTAAAATAAGTCAATCCAACCGGACCCTCAGTAAACACAACCATATTAACCGAATATTCATTTTGACTATAATTTGATACATAGTCAATCGCATTCTAAATGTTTGTGAAATTGTCTTTAAAATTGATTTATACTGAAAAATGATAGGCTAAGACCAAGCCATCTCTGTCCTGGTTGTTCTTTTGGAAGGATAAATATTTTTAGGATTGATGTGATTTCATGTGGTTTATGACTTACATCGCATCAATACTTGCATTCCAATTGAAGGCGTGTCAGTGCTGACATCGTCACATCTGGAAACATTCAAATAATCCTCTTTTTTTTTCTTCAAATTATTACCAGTGTCGTGTCCAGTGTGTGCTTTATAGTATATATAGTATATGATTTTGAACTTATGCTTTTTAGTGGGGTTTTGGGCGAGTTGATAATAGCTGAAAGATGATTAATTGGTGTACTTAAAGCATATGCCTATGTTTTAAGTTTGGACATAGGCGTGGATCACGGGATGAATGAATTGAATCATATGATAGTACGATCATTGAAATATAGTGTTTCTGGCCGTCTGATGTGTTTGCTTTGGTTGCTGATGTTATTATACTTATTTATCATAAATATCTAATGTTGTTATTACTCTTACAGTTCTGGTTTTTAGTTTAGGATTATCATTTTATCATGGTATTAGATGACAATTCCTTTTCCTAAATTGGGTGGTATTTTCCTCATGTACATGTACACTAAATTGATGTACTAAAGTTTATGCTATCTTGTCTTCATCATTAGCCTTGCTTCATTCTTTGCTTTGTCTTAACTTTAGCTTGTGGGTTTTCCTTCAAGGGAAAGCGAAGGTTCGTTTGAGTACGGTAACTATTGGACAGAAGTGGATGATTTACACGCTGTTGCTCAACATTTCCGTGATTCAAATCGTGTGATCCGTGCAATTGTTGGACATAGTAAAGGTATATTGGTTTGTTTGTTTATATTGAAGTATTTTGAGCAACATGAAGACGTTAAGATATGGTTTTGGATATATGATGATGTGCTCCAATTTATACTATCATTCATTGCTAATTTTCCATTATACACCTCAATTATGACAAGTGTCATTATAAAAATATTTTGTCAACCATGCTTTGGATGTTAAGATTGCAATGTTGAATGATACAATATGAAGAGATTTGTGTAACTTCTGGCAGAAAAACATAGTTGTCAATAAGTCTAAAAATGAGCTTTCATTTATCTGATATAAAGCTTCTAGCATGAGATTTGTCAATAAGTCGAAAGTTACTATTCTAAAAATGAACTTCATCATTATCCTTCATTTTAACATAGTTGTTACTTGTTAACTAGTACTATATCAAAATAGGTATTCTATAGATCTCTGTCATGATATTTGTTAGTGTAGCTTCTGATCAATCCATTTTCTCAAATTCTTATGTACTTTCGCCCAAAGTTTGCTAGGATGATGGAACTGTTAACAATTGTTTCTGTGTTGTAATGCAGGAGGTGACGTAGTCCTTCTGTATGCTTCCAAATATCATGACATTAAAACTGTTGTTAACCTCTCTGGACGTTATGATCTGAAGGCAGGCATTGAAGAACGCCTTGGAAAAGATTATTTGGAAAGAATTTGGAAGGACGGTTTCATTGATGTGAAGAGGAGTTCAGGTAAATCGTTTACTCAGGCTAACAATATCATAAGTACAAAGTTCGAGTTAGACATTGATTGTTAACTGTCTTGTTCAATAAAAGCAAAATGACTCGAGTTTAGAACTTTAGAATTCAAATAGATTTTAACGGGTACGATTTCCGTCATGGATAATGAAAATTTACAAGTTCTTTGTTTCAATCTCTATCACTTACACATAAGCATTGTATTATTATGTTATTAATTAAACAATCATTTAAGGACATCTACTGCTGCAGGAAAATTGGACTACCGTGTTACTGAGGAAAGTTTGATGGATCGCTTGGGTACAAATATGCATGAAGCGTGCCTTCAGATTGACAAAGATTGCAGGTTAATGGAAAAGCTGTTTGATCTCTTCTCCTTTTACTTCTAGGCTGTATTGTTTTCAAAGTAACCATTGTAAATAATATGAAATAATGGTTTTAAAATATTTAAGTTTCTTTAAATAATACAAAATAGTGCTACATATGTTATATAATGAAGAAGCAGGAATACTGCAAGCAACAATTCTTGAACTTATCAAGTTACATTGATGCATATGATATATAGTGCTAATGCCAAACTATATCATATATGACAGGGTCCTAACGATTCATGGTTCTTCTGACGAAATTATCCCGGTTCAAGATGCAAATGAGTTTGCTAAGATCATACCAAATCACAAGTTACATATCATTGAAGGAGCTGATCATGCATACAATAATCATCAAGATGAGTTATCCTCAGTTTTTATGAGCTTCATCAAGGAAACCATTGACCACAGCAAGAGTACCGCTAGCTAGGTCCTTTCTTGCTTTGATATGAACTTCTCATTTTCCATGTTGCCGACCCCACTTAGTGGAAAAAGGCTTGGTTGTTGTTGTATTGTTTTGTTTTCCACATGATATTTGTCACCATTATTTGCCTTTTTATTTTACCAACCTTCATTTGACATCACTATAATTAACCAAATTATCTATTTAATTCAAACACCTTTCTCATGGTAAATAATCCAAATGGAGATATTGGTAAAGGGTAAATTAGATTATCTCTCTCCAGGTTTGATGTAATTACACTTGATGTCATATTTATCTTTTAATTCCATAAAAAATTGAATATTTCAAATTGGTCTTCGACTCGATAAAATCTCTCATATTCGTCTTTCGGGTGAGCCGAGTTACCTTTGGGTCTAAATGTCACCCACATTCACCCGTTCCAATGCATACAAGACTGTGAAATGTCACTCTTCGACCTAAAAAGACCTGTTCACATCCTGTTTTTGTGTCGATTAAACTGCGTTTTGGTTGGTTTGGTATTTCATGTCCGCCCTTAATTGGAGGGAATGACTTACCTTTTAGTCCCTAAGATTGAGCATATGACATATCAACTTATAAAGTCAGACCAATTTGATTGCCCAGTCATATTGTGTTCTTTGTTGTATGACTAGGACTACTTCCAATGGTACGCTTAATGTAGATATTATCGATAACATACCGTTTAGCCTCGAGTGTTCACAAAGTGGTGAATATGTGAAACATTGTCTAGAGCCCAAAACCAATGTAGAATATTCATATTCTCAAAGACTAAAATAAGAATATCTTATAAAATAAATGATCATTTGGGTGGTTTACTCATTTATCTTTCTGTATATGATTAGCTCTGTATATTTCACAAGATAAATTAATATATTAAATTATTAAACTATAGAATTGTCTGTCTGCAAAAAAATCTTGTAAAAAAAGAAGCAAAAGTTACCTTGTAGAATTTGTGAATTTTTTTGCATAATTGATTCTTAAATCATCCCTAATGAGGCTATGTTTTGCGGAACAAAAACGGAACCTTTGATGGAAATGGAGAAAGGGGATGGTAAGGAAGGTAAGTGAACGGGGGAAAAGATAAAAAAGACATGTGAATAATACAAAATTTAAAAAGTACATTTGCATAGTGTTTGAAATGTCAAATAAAATATTACTTGGATGAAAATGCAATAAATTGACAAAATAACTCAATGATTTGGTGATGTTTCAACTGAAGAGATTAGGATAGTATATGAAATTTCATAGTATGTTACTATTCTATATATACAAGAAAAAAGTATAACTTTTTATGTATTATTTTTGTGTATTTTGTATCATTTTTAGTTATTATTATTATTCACAACTTCTTGAGGTAAACCATTTGAAAATAATTTTTCTATAATTTCAATAATAAATATTTTATGAATTTTAATTAAAATAATTAAATTAATATCAATTTTAAATCAAAACTAATTACAAATAAAAGAACTATTTAGCTAAACTATAGATTTTTTTTAAGTTCTGCTCCCTCCAGTTATAAACAAAAATCACATTTTAGGTTCATTCATTTAATGATGTATGTGGGGTTCACATATATCATTAAATGAATGAATCTAAAAAGTGATTTTTGCTTATATTTAGAAACGGAGGGAGTACATGGTATTTTTATTTTTTGAGAAATGTTAACGAGTGCTCCTGAGGCACTCTTTAAGGACTATAAATAGTAAATATTTATGAAAATACATGTAATCAATGCTTTGGAAATCGAAATATTTAACTTTTTTTTATGGAATAATTGATTCTTTTAGAATTCTTAGAGTGTCCCTGAGACACCGTTAACATGACCCTTATTTTCTTTACATTAACTTTAGTTCACACATTAAAATGCTGTAAGTATACTCTTATGAAGCGTTGACTTCTCACAGCAAAATCACAAACACAAGCACAACTTGAGAACAAGAGCGAAGTGAAAATGTCCCTCCCATGTAAGTTTCTGTTATTCATTATAAAATTTTCAAAGAAAAATAGAAAATTGATGAATGATTTATAATCTCTTATTTGTTTTTGTAGCTGTGGAGCATCATCGGAGGATCATAATACCCAACAAAAGTGGTGAAAAACTTGTTGGCATATTACATGAAACTTCTGGAACAACAACCAACGACATTGTTATCTTATGTCATGGCTTGCGATGCTCTAAAGTTTGTTAATATTTCCTTTTTTACTTTAATGCATGCATAAATTCTTTGACCAGATTATATTAATTAATTTGTATTTTTTTTTTCCAATTTAGGATACTAATCTCATATTGAACCTTGCGGTTGCATTGGAAAAGGCACAAGTTAGTTCTTTCCGTTTTGACTTTTCTGGAAATGGGTAAGTTATTTTTATATCCGTCCCAAAATAACTGTGATCAATCAAGGTTTTAAATGCATGCATAAATTAAAGAAAGTTTATAAATGAAAAAGAGAATAATATTTTTACTGGTATGGTTCAGATGATTTTTTGAATGACAAATGTTTTAGCATGTTAATTGTTATGTTAGTATATTCATCTTTGCCATGAATCAAACTGAAATTTTTGGTATAAAATTCATCTCTATAATTTGTTGAGAATGTGTCTTAAAATCAGTGTTTTTCAGTTTCTGGTCAGCATAATTTGAATTAAGTAGAGGAGAGAATTTATGGATTGCTCTTGGTGACCAATTGGGGATAATTTCTCTGCTTCTCCAGACGTAGGTCAATTTGAGCCGAACTAGATAATTAAACTATCCTACTAGATAATTGGCTAAAAGCTGAGGAATATAGCAAAAATGGACAAAGCCATCCATGTCTTGGTTGTTCTTTTGGAAGGATATATATTTTTTACTTTTTTAGGATTGCTGTGATTTCATGTAATTTATGATCTGTGTAGCCTTGACCCTTTTGATTGAAAATGGGCCTGCTATCCGATCCTGCAACGCCGACACCGCTAATAATTTGAGAAAATTACATAATTCAGTGTAATTACAAGTGTCAGTGTCGTGTCGTGTCGGTGTCGGACACAACACATGTCCTACACCGGGACACGCCTAACCCGAGGAGTGTCCGTGCTTCATAGGGCCTGGTGGATAACCATCAAACTTATAGCATTTGTCTTTGAATATGACCGACTAGACCACAGTGAGAAAACATTGGTCTCTCTTTCTAACCAGAGGTGGAAATTTTAGAACCTTGCTGTGAAGACTGAACAGCACCTGCCAATTGATTTTCAGAAATGATACTAACAGATTCAACAGATCGTTAAGTTTCCTCTTATTGACGTCGTGCTAGAACTCGATATAGAGGGAATACAATCTTGATATAAAATTCGGCCTGTAACATGATTAAAGCTTTCATTCAATCCCATTAAGAAATGAAGAACTTACTCAGTGTGAAGATAATTGATTAGTAGTTGAACACCACCACAATTGCAAGTATGAACTGTGATTGTTTTGGAAAAGTTGATAATAGCTGCATGATTGGTGTACTTAAAGCATTTGTCTATGCTTTATTGAAATGTAACTGTTTCTTCTGCAATTCTAGAAATAATGAACTCCTTGTCCTGGTGTAAATGAAGCGGTATTTCTTCATTTACACCGAGTTATATGTAATAAAGTTTCTGATATCTTGTCTTCATCATTAATCTTGCTTTGTCTTAACATCAGTTAGTGGGTTTTTCTTCAAGGGAAAGCGAAGGTTCATTTAAGTTTGGTAACCAATGGACAGAGGTGGATGATTTACGTGCTGTTGCTCAACATTTCCGTGAATCAAATCGTGTAATCCGTGCAATTGTCGGACATAGTAAAGGTATCTTGATTTGTTTGCTTATATGAAAGAAAAAGGTATATCTATATATACTTTTGGATATATGATTATATTTGCCAGTTTATACAATCCCTTGTTGAAGAAAAACCAGGAATGTGCATTCATTTAACTGCGATGTGAACCTCATTGCCTATCCAAACTTATAGTATGAAATTAGTCAATAACGCAAAATGGAAAGAAACCATTGCAAAACCATACCATAGATGAACTTGATGATTATCTTTTATTTTAACAGTTGTTTTGTTACTTGTTAACTATTAGCAGTATATATGAACATAGGTTCATGAAAAAACCTAATCTAATTGGTTGTCGCTGCATTTCAATTTTCATGTACTGTTCTTGATATTTGACTTGTGGGGGTAGCTTCTGAGCAATCCTTCTTCTCAAATTTCATGTGTCCTTTCCCCCATAGTTTGCTAGGATGATCGAACTATTAGCAATTGTTTCTGTCCTGATGCAGGAGGTAACATAGTGCTTCTCTATGCTTCTAAATATCACGACGTGAAAACTGTTGTCAACGTCTCTGGACGTTTTGATCTGAAGAGAGGCATTGAAGAACTCCTTGGTAAAGATTATTTGGAAAGAATTAGGAAGGAAGGTTTCATTGATGTGAAGAAGAGCTCTGGTAAATCGTTTACTTGGCTTATTTAATCTTCAAGACCATCTAATAGTTTTATCATTGTGAGCCTATGAAGCACTACTGATACAGACACAAACACCAAACACATTGACACTGGTAAAAATTAGAAAAATAAATTAATTGAACATAATCACGTGTGTCGGTAACGACACATGTGGGACATACCTTGCGTTGGGCATGTGTTTATACTAAAAGTTGGAATCGGGGATACACTATTACAAGCACAAAGTTCAAGCTAAACATTAATCGTGAACTATATCTTGTTCAATGACTGCAAAATGACTTGAGTTTACAACTCTAGATAAATTTCAACGGGAAAGATGTTGATAATGAAATTTACAAGTTATTTTTTCAATCTCTCAGTACTATATTAATTATTGAGTGATTGTTTGAGAACTTATATTATTGCAGGAAGTTTTGATTACCGTGTTACTAATGAAAGTTTGATAGATTGCTTAAGTATAAATATGCATGAATCATGCCTTCAGATTGATAGAGAATGCAGGTTAGTGGAAAAAGATGTTTGATCTCTTCTGCTTCTAGCTTAGCTCCATTTAAGTTATTTAAGGACATACTAAAGAGTACAGCAAAAATATTTCTATAATTCATGCATAGATATGCTAATGTTAGATTACATCATATATGGCAGGGTCCTTACAATTCACGGTTCTTCCGACGAAATTAACACCGTCCAAGATGCACACGAGTTTGCTAAGATCATACCAAACCACAAGTTGCATATCACTGAAGGAGCTGATCATCTATACAATAATCATCAAGATGTGTTATACTCAGTTGTTATCAGTTTCATCAAGGAAACCATTGACCACGACAAGGGTACTGCTAGCTAGGCCTTCTTGCTTGGATATGAACTCCTCATTATCGTATTATTTTGTTTTCTACGTGATATTTTACATCACTATTTGCCTTTTTTTAACCAACCTTCATTTGACATTACTGTGATTAACTGGGTAATTCAAAAACCTTTCTCATGATAAATAATTCGGATGGAGATATAGGAAGAGGGTAAACTAGATTGATTTCTCTCCAAGTTTGATGAAATTACTTTGATCTCATATTTACTTTTTGATTAAATCGGTCTCGGCGTTCTCAATTTAGTCCATGAGAATATAAATATTTCGAATTAGTCTTCGCCTCCGTAAAATGTTTTCTCATAATCATCCTTCGGTCGAGGTGAGTTACCTTTGGATCTAAATGTCACCTACTCTTGCCCGTTCCTATCAACGCAAGACCATGAAATGTCACTCGCAGGTAGTAAATAGGAAGTTAGAGATTGTAGCTGCTTTCAGTTAGTTTGTTTTTCTGTTTTGACTTTGCTTGTTAAGCAAGTTAGCTTCACCACATGATGTATAAATAACAATAAGTGAATGAGAAATAACAAGTGCTGTATTTTGAAGTGAATTCTTGAAAGTTGAATCTATCTCAATTTTCTCTCCATTCTCTCTTTTTCATTATTCTGTTATTCTTTTTTTATTCTTTCTCAAAACAAGTGTATCAAGTGAGTGAATGAAAGTGTAAAACTGATTGCTTACACTAACAGAAAAGACCTGCTTGCATCCTGATTTTGTTGTCGATTAAACTGAGTTTTCGATAGGTTTGGTGTTTCATGTCCACCCCTAAATGACGGGATGGACTTACATTTTAGTCCCTAAGTTGAGCATACGACATATCAACACGTGAATGTGGAGTCCATTGGACGTTTATGGGTTGGAAATTGCTCTTCTCCCTTTCAAAATTGCTCATTCCCTTAATTATGCCCAACATGAGTTAAGTCACGCTCGACTTTTTTCAACGTGAGTTAACTCACTTTGGACATTTTTCAGCGTGAGTTAACTCACGTAGGTACTTTTAAGATCGGTGAACGACCAAAAACAAAAGGGAGAATAACAATTTCCTTATGGGTTACATCAGCAACTAGGACAAACGTCAACTCATGGGAGCTTCTAAGAACTAAATTAAGCAATAATACTTTTTTCATAGATTCGTGGAGTTTTTTGTTTTTGTTTTTGGAATATTTGTAATTTGAAGGATTAGTTTGTGACCGTCATATTAGGTCAGAGACTAATTTGATTGTTCAGTCATATTGTGGTCATGAAATATATCAGGCAGGTTGTCAATGGCTAGCAAATGGTGCTTTTCCACCTCATGTTAATTCCACCAATATCACACTCATTCCTATTTGGAAACATAGGAACAACAAGGTCTGAAATAATATTATTGAATCCACTCAATCCATTTATGAACGGGAAGATTCCATCCTCACTAGTTGGATGAATGCACAAACCATATGCAATCATGTTCCTAGGCAATCTAACACCCAGGGTGTGTTGTTGTGGCAAAAACCAAGTCCCGCGAGGTATAATTGTTGATGCTTCCTTTTCTCATGCACTGAATAGAGTTGGAATTGACATGTGTATTCGGGATGAAGAGGGTTGTTTTGTGTTGGCCAAAACAAAGTGGTTGTCTCCACTTCTTGATGTGGATTTGGGGAGACCTTAGAACTATTATTGGCTCTTAGCTGGGCTCGTGACCTTCAGTTGGGTATTGTAGACTTTGAGGTTGATTCCCAAATTGTGGTGGATAGTCTCTATGGTAGTTAAAGTGGTGTTTCTAATTATAGTGCAGTGATTAACAATTGTAGATGTCTGTTAGCTTCTGATTTAATAACTTATGATATTAGGTTCATTAGGAGATGGAGCTATAAGGAGGACTAATAGAGCCTACTATCTCTCCCAAACTTTTTTAAACTTTTTGCAAGATTTTTTATCCCTCCATCAAAGATGGAGCTATAAGGAGGACTAACAAAGGTCATTGTCCCTCCTGAACTCATTTAAAACTTTTTACAAGATTTTGTTTCCCTTCATCCCTGATGGAGGTATAAGGAGGACTAATAGAGGTCACTGTCCCTCTCAAAAATTCTTTTTAAAAATATCCTAGTATGTTATAATATTTTTTTGGTTTCAATATTTATTTTCTTTGAACTTTATACGACAATGTATTGACCCTCTTTTGATTCAATATATTGAACCTTAAACACCTAAGTTTTAGGCGTAATTGCACTGATCTTTAGCTAAAATCTTTTAACACCGAAAAACAAAATAGAGTTTTTTCTACAATTTATTGAAGTATTGTAATCTTTAAGTAGAATTCCGGTTTAAGATCCCTCATTGCAGTTTTGCTTAGAAATATTGAATCATTGCATGTGATTTTGTGTGCACATTCTCAACCACTACCAACAATTCACCGGTCACGATTGCATTCTCCTACGTTTGCATTTTTTGCTGTTTCATATTTTCTTTTTGTGCTATTCAAAGATCATTTTAGTCTCATCATTTTTCGACAAACCTCAAGGTACTAAACTTTCTTATATCCTTAAAATTTCTTAAGGATATGTATCAATTCTGAATATATCTTATAATTTCTTAAAATCTTGTATATATATTGTGTATTTGACTTTTTTTTACTAAATTTTACTTTCAATTCAGTCCCCATAAGCTAAATTCCTGACTCCGTCCCCGCCCTCCATCGCATAGTGAACAACTTATCTGGTCATTTAACGCATATTAATAAGACAAATAAATGTATGAGAGAGAGAGAGAGAGAAATTTTTACTAAAGCGAAAGATATTGAATTGACAATAAGCCAAGTAGTATTTTTTTGTTTTCACCACCGAAACAATTTGATGATACAATTGAAAAAAAATATAATTAATATTACATTGAAAATTGAAGAACAATACTTATTTTGAGACAATTGTTTTTGTGTAAACCAGCAAATTAGTCTCTAACTTTGTAGAACTTTTTCAAATAGGTTGATGAGATTATAAATATTACACAAATATCTCTGATTGAGACCTACACTTCCAAATCCCAAATCAATACCATTAGACTAACCCAGACGAGTTAACGTATATGAGCACTGCTTTACCACACCACTCCAATGCATTAGAAATTTGGGATTGGTCTCTATATTTAACCATTTATACTATCAATTAATATCTTATATTTTAACGATTTCCTATCAATTTTATTCTTTAAGTCATTCACTTATTTAGTTCCTAACATAATCTTGAAATAACTAATATTAATACGTAAAATCAAACAACTTTATGAAATATTCATAAAATCAATCATTTATTTAAACGTGAGCAGAAATTAATTTGGTGATAATTACGTGTTTTTTTCTTCTTCTTCTTAATTTGGTACGTACCTCACCCTTTGCTCTTTTTCCCACGTAACAACCCTTCCCACCACAAAGTCACCTATCACGATAGATAATGCAATGCAATTGTCACCTATAAATAAACTCATTTGCATTTTCAGACAGCAAATTTCATACTAAACTTGAAAACAAGAGTGAAGCGAAGAAAATGTCCCTAGCTGCAAAAAATCCATGTTAGTTTCCTAAATTAAATGTTAAATTATTTTCCTGAAAAAAATAAATAGAGAATTGATGAATGATTTTTCTCTTATTTGTTGTTTCAGCTGTTGACCATTATCAGAGAATCATAATACTCAACAAAAATGGTGAAAAACTTGTTGGCATATTGCATGAAACTGGAACAACCAACGACATTGTTATCTTGTGTCATGGTGTTCAATGCTCTAAAGTGTGTTACTTTTTTTCTTTTACTTAAACTTATGCTCTAAAGTTTGTTAAGTTTAATTTCTAAACACTGTATGATTATTTTATAGCTGCATTAAATAATGTGTTTTTTTAAAGGGACATCCAATAATGTGTTGTTATATCAATTAATAAATATGACAATTCATATGTTTTTAAACTTATTAAATGATATGACAACAAATCACTAAATGAATTTATAAAATATGCATGTGTAAAATAGTTTTATGTTGACGGTGCATACAACTTAAATCCACAATTTATTTTTTTTACACGCTTACTTCATTGATTTTTATTTTTTTTCAATTTTAGGATACGGAACTCATAGTGAACCTTGCTGTGGCATTGAAAAAGGCACAAATTAGTTCTTTCCGTTTTGACTTTTCTGGATGTGGGTAAGTTTATGATGATTCAGAACACATCCATATATATGAATACAATTTCTATTTGTGGGTAAGTTTAGGATTTCTGTGATTTCGTGTAGTTTATGACTTATGTAGCACCGACACCATCCATTGGTTTCCACTGCTCATGTCTCCCGCAGACCGCAGTGCTTTATAGTTTATGACTTTGAATTTGTGCTATTGTGTCCTGTATAGAACAATTTGATCGAGAAAACATAATCGAATAAATTTGACACGAAAAGTAGGGATGTAGAATCCATTGTTCAGAGTGAAGTTAGGTCCTAGAGTGATACTATCTATAGCTGAAACCCCTACTTTGGTTTTTATTAGGTAACGTGACAAACTTGTTTAAAGATTTGAAGGACTAATAAGATTTGTAGTTAAATTCAGCCTGTAACATGACTAAAGCTTTCATTCAATCCCATTAAGAAATGAAGAACATAATCAGTGTGAAGATAATTGATTAGTAGTTGAACACCACCACAATTGCAAGTATGAATTGATTTATCCGAGGTCTTCCCGAAGTCCCTTAATCTTGGTGAAATAATAGCTCATTGAGAGAGATCCCAGAGTGCATTCAATGATTTCACGCCAGAGCTGAAAAATGCGAAGACCATTGATCTGCTGAAAGCATTCTTCAAGATCTGTCCAGATATCACGAGCGGTAGGCGTGTAGCTGACAGTTGATGTTATTTGGTTCCATGATGTTGTTATTGCGTAACCACAGACGATACTGATCATCATCTTCTGGTGGGTGTGCAAAGGTTTTGTCAGGAAAGCTGATCTTGTTAGGGCCGTTTAACGCTATTTTCATAGCATGTTTCCAGGTGCAGTAACTTTCTCCGGTGAGTGGATGCATGACGAGCATCAGACTGGGAGAATTAGAGCAAAGAAAGGATCCATTGGTTGAATTTCAACAGTGACTGTTGCAGCATGCAAAAGAATCAGAATGAAGATGAAATGAATCAATGAAAGAATTTAAACAGAAAAACTATTGATATGATATTGATGATCCAGAGAAGAATTTGTTAAATTGATTGCATTCATCAAAGGTGATTTTTAAAACAAAGGATGCTAGCTTATATACTCAGGCTGCAATAGATAGAGCCTAACAAACTCTGAAACTATCTAACTAACTAACTAACTTGACTTCGATAGCTGAGTTATTGGTGTGCTTAAGGAATATGATAGTATGATAATTGAAATTACTCTTACAGTACTAGTTGTTTGTTTAAGATTGTTGGTATAGTTGTACTACTATTATACTATCCTTAGTGACTCGATTTCCTTATAATCTTATCGCGGTGTTAGATGAAAACCGTGACCTGAATTTGTCACTGTTTCTTCTGCGGTTCTACAAATAGTGAACACCTTTTCATGGCGTAAATTAAGTAGTATTTCTTCATTTACACTGAGTTATATCTAATAAAGTTTCTGATATCTTGTCTTCATCATTAGCCTTGCTTTGTCTTAACTTTAGTTAGTGGGTTTTTCTTCAAGGGAAAGCAAAGGTACGTATACGAGGGATAACTTTTGGGAAGAGGTGGATGATTTACGCGCTGTTGCTCAACATTTCCGTGAATCAAATCATGTCATCCGTGCAATTGTTGGACATAGTAAAGGTATCTTGATTTGTTCGCTTATATGAAATAAAAACGTATATCTATATATACTTTTGGTTATATGATTATACATGCCAATTTATACAATCATTCATTGAAGAAAAACCAGGAATGTGCATTCAGTTAACTGATATGTAAACCTAATTGCCTATCCAAACTTCTAGGAAGAGATTAGTCAATAACTCAATGGAAAGAAACCTTTGCAAAACCATGCCAAAGATGAACTGGATCATTATGTTTTATTTTAACAAATACTTTTTAACTATTAGCATTATATATGAATATAGGTTCATGAAAAACCTATTCTAATTGGGTGTCACTGCATTTCATGTATTGTTATTGATATTTGACTTGTCGGTGTAGCTTCTGAGCAATCCTTCTTCTCAAATTTGTTGTGTCCTTTCCCCCAAGGTTTGCTAGAATGATTGAACTATTAGCAATTATTTCTGTGTAATGATGCAGGAGGTGACATAGTACTTCTCTATGCTTCCAAATATCATGACGTTAAAACTGTTGTCAACGTCTCTGGACGTTTTGATCTGAATAGGCGCATTGAAGAAGGCCTTGGTAAAGATTATTCGGAAAGAAATAGGAAGGAAGGTTTCCTCGACATGAAGAAGAGCTCAGGTAAATCGTTTACTTAGGCTTATTTATTCTTCAAGTCCATCAAATAGTTTTATCACTGTGAGCCTATGAAACACTGCTGTACTAATAACATAGACACGGACATGAAACACGTTGACACTAGCAAGATTTTGAAAAATAAATTAATTGAATGTCATCACATGTGTTGGTGTTGGACACCGACACATGTTTGACACGCTTTCCATCAGAAATGCTGGTGCTACAAAGCTGACAACACTTGATGAGATTAGCAAGTTGAGCACCATCGCTTGTTCTGCTTACTGCATGTGTTTATACTCAAATATGGAATCGGGGATTACACTATAACAAGTAGAAAGTTTGATATAGACATTGATCGTTAACTATATCTTGTTCAATAACTGGAAAATGACTTGAGTTTACAACTCTGGATAAATTTCATGGGAACGACGTGGATAATGGAAACTTACAAGTTTATTTTTTTCAATCTCTCAATAACTATATTATTTATTGAATAATCGTTTTGAGAACATATATTGTTGCAGAAAGTTTTGTTTACCATGTTACTGAGGAAAGTTTGATTGATTGCGTAGGTACAAATATGCATGACGAATGCCTTAAGATTGACAAAGATTGCAGGTTAGTGGAAAACCTGTTTGATCTCTTCTGCGATTAGCTCCATTCATTTGTTGTTTAAGGATATGTGTGTAGATGTTGAATTTAACTGCATTTTGTGTTTCCAAAGTAATTCGTAGAATTTGGGTTGAATTTAACTCAACTCTTATAAAACCGGCTTGTAAGGTGAGAGATATAACTCCCACTTATAAAGTAGTTTTTGAGTCATATCTCATTCGAGGTGGGGCTCTTAACACGCACCAGTCACTCCTAGATTAAACCTCTAGAGTGTGATCCAAGTGACCTGATAGCGGATAGGTATTTTAGAATTTGAGTTGTATAACCTCCTCTTATGTAGCTACATACTTCGATTGATGCATGATATGCTAATGTCAAATTACATCATATATGGTAGAGTCCTTACAGTTCATGGTTCTTGCGACGAATGGAACCCCATTCAAGATGCATACGAGTTCGATAAGATCATACCAAACCACAAGCTGCATATCATTGAAGGAGCCAATCATATGTACGATAATCATCAAGATGAGTTAACCTCAGTTGTTATCAGCTTCATCAAGGAAACCATTGATCACAACAAATTGAAGAAAGTTGTTGTGTTTTCTAGTTGCATAGTCTTGTTCTTCTTTTCTTTTTTCTTCTTATTTGTTTGCTTTAGAGATTGGGGTGTGTGACCACTGCAACTTGCTAGCTAGGCTTGTTCTTGTTTGGCATTTGTCACCATTAAATGGTTAACTCAAACACCTTCCTCACGGTAAATAATCCAGTTGGAGATATTGGAAAATGGTAAATTAGATTTATCTTTCTCTATGGTTAATGAATTACACTTTGTTGAGAGTCCAAGTTGAATGTGATATAGCCCAAAAAAAAAATACAAATCGGTATATATATTTGACAAGATACTCAATATAAGTTTGTTATTAAGACTTGTCAGCAAAACCTTTCTTGAATTTGAGAATTTGAGAATCCAACTCCAAAATATGTTCCTTAAAAAAACTCTAAAATCTGTTATTTCGTAATTAAAAAATTTATGCGTCAAAAAAATTAAAAATTTTAAAATATATAAATTCTCATTACTTCAAAATCTCAATTTAAACTTCAACCAAACCATAACTAAACTTGTTACTAAATTAAAATTAAAAAAACCTAAAATATGAGAAGAAGAAAAGGAGCAGTAATTAGAAAGTAAAAGAGTGCAACTATGAATTTGGACCGTCACTCTACTCCTAAGGGCCTAGGCGCCCTCCCGAAGGCCTCTGAGGCCTAGGCACACCCTTCCAAAAGTGCCGCATCAGAGGTCTCCTAGAAGCTTCTAAAAGTCTGTGAAAAGACTTAAAGCCCAACTTACTTGCTTAGGGCTTAAGTCAAGCAAAAACAATCCACAAACGGCTATAAATACCACTCTTGGGATCATTCTCAAGGCATCACAAAAACAGGTTATACTCCAGTATCTAATATTGTACTCACTGCAAGTACAGTATCGTTGGAGAAGATGTTTCCGGCAAGGAGGATGAAGCGGTTACACATATAGGAGAGAGATAGGGATAGTATTGTATGTGACAAATCATAGATGTTCTCAAAAAAGTTCATCAAATCTAAAACATTAATTTAATCTAATGATATATTTTATATGGTTCATCGGTGAGTGACTTAATTGTTCCCTCACTTTAGAATCCACCATATAAATGAGCTTTGTAAATAAAAAAAATTATTTGATACTGTCCTTTTATAAAAGTAAAACATAGTAACTTACTCTTAAAAAAAAAACCATAGTAACTTAGAAAATCCTAAATAGAGGTATACCTGAAAAGTTTTTGTTTTTGTTTTTTTCTTCTGAAATCATTCAAACCTTCTCAAATCGTGTATTTATATCAACTCAAATGGAAAACTTTCTTAACTCTTTTGGGGCAAAAAATGGAAACTTGTTTGGGAATTTCTGTTTCCATCCTACTTACTTCTCGCGCACCCTCTAAAATTCTAAAAATTTCATTGGATTTTCAGATTATATAATTCTATATGAGATTGTCTCCTATATTTTTTATGCAAAAATGTTTTTTTTTCTTCCGTCAATTTGGATTCTAAAATAAAATAAAAAAAGCATTGATTTTAACGGCAAAATATATTTAATAAATCTAGACTGAACACAAAGTATACAAATAATGTAAATCACAAGAGTACAATCATAAATGCAACAAGTTCAACAGTGAAAACAGTAAGATTTGAGCACAACATATAAGGTAATTAATTATGAGCCCAACATTCTACTTGTAATTAATTATGAGCCCAACATTCCACTTGTAACTTGGGTAAAAGGTGTATTTTTATTGGGATTTGCTAGAAGATACATTTTATGAAGGTGTCTTTTAGCAAGTTATTCTATGAGTATTTTTTAAAAGACACCAACTAATTTTTATGAAGGTGTCTTTTAACAAAGTTATAACTAAAAAGTGAAAATCACACCTTGAGGTATAGATTACTAAAAAACACCTTCATGAGTGACTTCTAGCAAAAACTCATTTTTATTATACTAAACTAATTATGATGTTAGGACATAGAATGTGAAAAGGGTAAGATAGATATCGCGGCAAACCTTAGGATTTGCGGAAAAGGGGTATAGAAGTAAGGTTATGATTAGATGTTGTCATGATTTGAGTAGGTATTTTTCATATAGGTGCCATTTAAAGTTGTTTTACTCATATAACCATAGTCATTCTCAAAAAATATAATCATAACCTTTTAAAAAAACCTTTCAAAAAATAATATTAGATAAAAATATGTTCGGTCTAGATCGTATTAAACTTTATTCTTGATAGTGGTTAAGGTCACATATTTCTAACTTTTTTTACGACTTCAATTCATGGTGGTATAATCCTCTGATTTGTACTATGGGTCATACTCCCTTGTAATGTTTTGCTTCTGCGTTTCTAACATTGTTTTTAGCTTGTCTGTTATGTATACTCTCTTGGCTTCCTTTAGACACACTTTGTGCTTCAAATAGAGTTTTTTTTAATTTATTTCGTTTTTGCCTCTTAAAAAGAAAATTAAAAACATTTTATTCATAAATTTATATTTAAAATAATTGTTAGCTTAAATTTATATATGATTAAAAATAGTTAACTTAAACTTGAAATTTGAAAACAAAATAAATAGGAAGAATTTTTTTTTCTTAAAAAGACTAAAATTAAAAACAAACGGATGTAGTATTGCAATTAGCACATGCACAATTTCTTGCCAATAGTGATACACTCCATCTTATTTGATTTTTTTTTTGTTGCTAGTTTTAGCATTTTTTTTTCTTTTGCTTATTTTTCTTGCACAATCTCTTTGTTTCCAAATAATGAATGTTTTAGAAATTCAAAATATAATTGAGATTAGTTTTTCAACTACACCCTAGAGTTTTTATGCGCTTTGCATTACAAATAAGTATTTGTAAAACAATGAATGAAAAAATTATGGATATTTTGATACAAATATACATTTATTAAATAATTTTACCAAGAGCGTTTGGATGATCTTTCACGTTTTCCCACATAATTAGAGTTTCTATGTTTGAATTCAATCATGCATAAAAATGCAGAAACATTCAAACTCTCAAATGAGAGCCTTGACGTATAGTATAATCTTAATTGACTCTAGATATATTAGTTTCTGCAATTACGCTAAAGAATGAATAGTTTAACCAAAAAAGTTACAAAAATTATGGAATGATGTAACCGTGTTTGATGTTGGGATCCTGTCCTTGATTTTCCACAACAATCAAACATAGATCAACCAGTAAAGCATTAAGTTATATTCTATACTATTAATGCATCAAGCAAAAGTCAACAAAATGATGAGATTACTAACTTTTGTTGTCTCCTTGTTGCCTGTAAGCTGGAATTAAGTGTTACATAGCTTGTTGTATATAATTATAAGCACTTTCAATTAAATAAACTTAGGAACCTTTGTAGGCCGCAAAGTACGTAGGTTAACATAAAATTGAAAAAGAAAAGTTTCACTTTATAGGGGGGAAGATCATAGTGACTTATTAGCAAATCTTGCTTAAATAATTAACAATATATTATTGCAGAAGATGAAACCCCTTATTGACATATAATAACATGGACAACCCAACATCGCGTTTAGATGAGATGACACGGTTCTCTTTTAATTTCACCAAAATCTTGAGTTTGAATTCAGTCTTGAACATGCATCAACGTTAAAACTCTTAAGAAGAGTCTGCCGCCCATTTGAATCACATAAGACTCACGAGATTGGTCTCCGCAGTTACTTGTGCGGAGGCTACTGATTTAAAAAATATATATAATAACATGGACAACTAATGAAGTTTACTTTAATTTAAAATTAAATGAACATTTTGATTAGTATAGAACTTGTTGCTTTATACTTTGTGACAACAAAAGCACTCGTGTGGGTCTATGTCTTAAACACCAAAAGCAAAAAACATATTCTTATTCCAACACTAGATTTAATTTAATTTTATTATTGTTTGCTAAATATTCCATCATACTCATGATATTTTTGTTTTCTATATGAATCACGTTCATGATATTCGATTTCGACATATCAAGTGTTTACTTTTTATAGGTGGTGTTTGCATTGTACTAATTGTACCAAACATGTTGCAAATGCAAACCATCTGCTTTTGAAATTGAGTTATAGTACAAATTGTATCGGAATAGTTAGATAGTACAAAATCCTTAAAAAAAAGGATAGATAGTACAAAGTAGAATAACGATGTGTTTAGTTAGCACACAATTAATAAAATGCTTAATGAGTTTATTATACTGTTTTCCTATAGGTTACCTCAACTAAAAGTAATTTATCAGAGTCATTGCTAGACACTAAATATTGACATTTCTTTTAGTCGGAATTCAAACACATGCTCATACATAATGAAAATTTAACATCTTTCTCCATACACAAACTCCTTGACATTAATGAGTTATTCTAATGAGCTTGATTAAGTTTTTATTTATATGATACATGGAATTCTTGTTTTTAAAGTGGATCTAAACTTTAATCTACGTATTTCATAACTTCTCGTTCAGTTCTCTTATATGATAGTGATAGTACGGCAAATTAAGGACCACAGCTGAACTATTATTTGGCCGCGGTTCCAATCTTGTCGTCACTTTCTCCACACGGATGCAATAACAAGTTATAGTAAAAAGAATGGAACGAGATAGTTGTTGAGCGCGGCGGCCGTCAGTTTCGATCACGGACACCAAGCCGATATTCATTTTCGTCGGTTCAGAG
>Ga0315913_1000293_pt1 | contig 40190 bp, 31 predicted proteins | sample MpolsnodulesMG_FD_207736 | JGI IMG/M metagenome (GOLD analysis project Ga0315913, IMG submission 207736) | Medicago polymorpha root nodule microbial communities from Los Angeles, California, United States - small nodules | ecosystem: Host-associated > Plants > Roots > Nodule | place: USA...
GGAGAGAGTGAGGAGGGGGAGAAAGTGATATGGTGTGAGGAATTAGGGAAGTATGGAGGGGTATTTATAGGTGAGAATGGTAGTATAGGTTATAAACACCATTAATGTGGTCAAAAAACGTGTAAAATTTGGTAAAAAAACGTGTTGATTGAATGTTGAAAAACTGACCACCGTCCAAAAAACGTTTGTTCTTCAGCTCTGACCACCGGCCAACGTGCGTGAGTTAACTCGCGCACATGCCAGTGGTGTGTGACTTAAGTCACACAGTGCTTATAAGGTGCGTGAGTTAAGTCACACAACGTGACTTAACTCACACAGGGGTACAACAGAAAAACATGTTGGGCGCGAGAAAAATTGCAGAGGCAGAGCATAAATCTAAAAATATAAGAAAAAGGGTAATGTGAAAGCTGCAGCCCATCAGCTCTAAGAAATCTAAGGATTAAGAATAAAAAAACATACCTCCTTGAAATAAAAAGACTAAAAAAAATGTTATAAAAAAATGCTAGTAGCAAGCTTGCAGTAAGACTATTTGTATTTTTATTATGACTATTTGTAATTCAAGTTGGCAAATTGATCAATTAAATAATCCTATAGTTTCCTTGTTTGGAATCACGCAGTAAGAATAATCCAATAATAGACAATAGTATAGGGACCTGCGACGCCGGTTTACGTCACTAGAAAACATAATATTGTTCATTTTTTAATCTTACACTTGCAAGTTGCAACAACAACGAATATTTATTTATTATTTTCCACAAAACTGATCCATTAATATTTTTCCACACCTACTTAGGAATATGAACTACTAAGCTGAATAACAAGTATTCATTTTAATTTTTGAAGTTTAAGTTATATAACATTTATGGATTTGAATTCTCATTATCAACAACTCCAACAAAACCAACCAAATTCAAGGTTGCTTCGTTTTCGTTCAAGTTTCAAACAAGGTGAAGGTTGTGCTACAAATTCTGGTGAAACTTCTTCATCTACCTTTAGAGAGTTCATGGACCATAATCCTTCTAATCATAAAGGTGACAACAACGAGTCTTCATTATCTCAAAGACACATGAATTCTCAGCAAGGTTATAGAATGGATCAACACAAAGGTTTTTATACCAATCTTTTAAGGCAAAGTAGTAGCTCCCATGCTGGTCATTTCTCCAACAACAACATCATCTCCTTTGGAAATGGTATTGTAGTACTTTTTCTATTTCTGATTTTTGTCCTGTTTTTGACTTTTTTGTTCAATGATTTAATTTCTTCTAGACAACTTTTTATGCTAGTTCAATGTTTCTTTTGGGGGCTGTCCCTACAGTTTCTTAAAATAGAATTTGAAATTTTAATTAATATTTTGTGCGCAAGAAATAGAGTACAATATTTTGTGAATATAGTGGTAGGACTAGGAGCTAAGGTTCAGTCCAACACAAGATACAATTTTAGTCCTAGTAGAGAGACATTCACATTTAGTGTTATATCACTTTTGGAAATTGGAAAGACATGTTGCTAAACCTACAAAAAGTAGGAGCTAAATCGATTTTTTTTATCATTAGGAATCGAACTCGGAATTTTGAGTTTACAACACCGATACATATTATGCACCAACGAATAGCGTTGGACTTAGATAAATTGTATTTCATTTTAGTTACATGGATATTCATCATAAATACAGTAAGCATAAGTTATTTATGTGCGTAACCAACAAAAAAAGTTATTTATGTACAAGGGAGGCATTTCTGTCTAATTATTATTTTTTAACAATTTATGTGTAATTTATGGTTGTTTATAATTTGCTGATTCAAATCATGAAATAGTAGGACTTAATTTCACAAATGCTAAACAAGCATAGGTGGATTCATTCTCTGAAGATTTATTATACCTAGCAATATGTATCACATTTTTACACATTATATGCATATAAATGTAAATTGCAGGGTATGAATCTATCAAAGGTGTTGAAAACTATGATGGGGTGAATGACAGTGATAGTGAACTTACTCTATCTATGAACATATTGAACAATCAAATTGGCTTCTCACCAAGAAACTCTAAAATGGGGAGTGATGGCATTGGAACAACTAGCCGCGATGATCGAAGACAAGTAGGTAGCAACGACGATGCTCAATATTATGGTCATAAATTCATTTATGATTCTAATGACCAGGTATATAACATGTTCACCTTTTTTTTTATTAGGCCTAAATGCAATTTTGCCTCCTAATTTTGCTGATTCGCGATTTTTCTGTTATACTCAGAATGTAGGGGTGCGAAATCAAGTTGATACACTATCACATCACTTGAGTTTGCCAAGAAAGTCATCAGAAATGTATGTTGTGGAGAATTTGCTTCAGTTTCCAGATTCTGTTCCAAGCAGCATCAGAGCAAAGAGAGGCTTTGCAACACATCCTAGAAGCCTTGCCGAAAGGGTAAGAAGAACTCGGATAAGTGAACGAATGAGAAAATTGCAAGAGATTGTTCCAAACATTGATAAGGTCAGAATCATCATCACACAGCTGTTGATTTTTTCCCCTTTTGAGACAATTATGTTTGTGTTTAGAAAGTTAAACATTGTTTAATTATTGGCAGCAAACTTGCACATCAGAAATGTTAGACTTGGCTGTAGAGTATATTAAAGATCTTCAAAAACAATTAAAGGTACTTAATTAAATTTATTAGTTGGTTATATTCCCATATTCATTTCCATGCAGTTAATCATGATTAGTTCATGCCTGCACTAATATATATTGTAATTACTTTATGCAGACTATGAGTGCAAAAAGAGCCAAGTGCAGATGCAGAAACAAGAAATGAATCAAGTTGTTTAAGTTTCTTTTGTACAGGTAATAAAAGGAAGTAGCAAAATAAGAAGAAATGAAGCTGATATAAAATGCTATTACAGTAGCACAGAAAGCCAACTTATAGCTTTTAGCCTCAACATTGAGGTTTTTTCATTAGCTAAAAATTTGTTACTGAAATTCAAATGTACTCATTTTACACTATGTTCTGTTATTTTCCCCAACAGATATTGAAGTTTTCACAGAGAACTTGGATGAGGTATATTCCAATATTTGTTGCTTTTCTTTGAGTTGTGCATTATGAATGAGAATGAATGTATTACTAGGAGGACTGTGTGTGGTATTCTTGGTGTTATTAGATTAATGGTTGTTGTAAGGACCTCTTAACCACATTTTTTTTTTTTTGGTGAGTTTAACCACATTTATTTAGTACTATTAGATTAGTCTTCGAAAAGTGCTTCTATTGAAATACATTAGACAAAAACTAGGGTGTATTTTTTTTTTTTTAAGAAATTAAACTAAAATATCGAAATTGACACGAAGTGAATTCAACCGAAAATCTTAAAAAGGAGCACACTTCAAAAACCCAAATCAACACTATCAAATCAACCCAAGTAGGTTAAGGTGTATTATATTTTAATTTTGACGGATAAAAATTACTATTTTTCTGATCATCATAAATCTTAAATAAACTAAATTAAAAATGGATTGATCATTTTCAAATAAATAAACTAAATTAAAAATGGATTGATCATTTTCAAAGTAGTTTAGTCTTAATTTAAAATTCACACATATTGACCCTATGTGTGGCACAAGTGACAAATATGTAAAAATATAAAATGTGCTTGAGTTGAACTTGAAGTTTTTTTTGGAGAGGGACTTAAGCTTAAAGATAATATATACCTTTAAATAGAAAGCTTTGAAATTAATGTTTTCAAAGCTTTTTAAGACATCTATTGATCAATTTTTTTTTAGTGGTCGGGGTTTGAACCCCGAACCTTGCATATTTTATTTATTGTCTCAATCAACTGAGTTAAGCTCACGAGGACTATTGATCAAATTTTTAATCCTACGTATTATTTTATGAAAAATATATTTAAATTTTGTGTTTTTGCATTCCAACGATTCTTCTCTGTCAGGGATAATCATATTCAAGATATTATTAGACACTAAATATAAAGAAAACAAACTCAACAACGATTTAAGCTTTAATTCATGAAAAATGAAGAGAGAGTGTTTTCATAGTCACTCTTCTCCATAACCACCCATTTATTATACTTCACAATGATGGTATCTATTTAATACGGTGTTAAATAGATGAAATACCCACCGTTGAGAAACGTCTGAATGAGATTTCGTGCATTCGACTTGTTTGCATTCCCTACATTTACACTATCACGTGAGGTTTATTATTTTATATTTTTGTCTTTTTACCGCATAGTATTCTCTCTCCTGCTCAAATTTATATTAAATGAGAGGACTGCATTTGCAATCAATTGTAGAGAATTTTGGTCCCAAAATATTTTTTTGTCAGCTAGAATACTAGTTAGAATTCTATTTTTTTAAGATGAATAAATGAGGAGTTTAGAGTTGGAATTTCGATCTCTACGTATATTATAAAATATTAGTTGAGTTAAGTTTGTAGTGATTATCCCACGTCAAAACACACCGTTGTAGTTAAAAGCGCAATCTTTTACGTAATTAAAAAATGGGTCCTGCTAACCGATGCCCTGAGACATTGGTTAAAAATACAATAAAAGGTAATTATTACCATAAAATGAAACTGTTTTTCACTTTATTATAAATTAATTACACAATTTCAATGCATTAACTTATATAATTTTCTTTTTTCATATCCTTAACCGGTGCCCCTCGGTTAGCATTTCCCCTTAAAAAAAAAGGTCACAACTAATAAGTTTCATTAGATCCCAAGACACTCTTTAAGAATTTTAAGTTAGAAATTATTCTTTAAATAAATTAAATTATTCTTTAAAATCATAAATCACCAAAGCAAGCTCATGACTTAGGACTTCACTGTCCGAATAATCTAATTAAACTCTTTATATAATTGTCTTTGAACGCAGAATTGTATAAAATTAATGCACTCTAAAGAATTACTAAAATTAAATAACTCCTGGGCCTTTGGCCCTTTTTGTACCCGAAAAAAAAGTATTACTAAAATTTTATTGGTCATTAGTAGCAAAAAATATTTGGTAAAATGTTGGTCATAACTATTGACAAACTTTTTTGATTTACATAGTTTTATTTTTCTGGAAGTGATCCTAATTTTTGATCTAATTCTTCTTCTGATGATTGATTCAACCTCTAATTAAAAAGATATATCTTGATTCTATTTTGTCTCTTCAACAAGTTTAGTAATAAACATAACAACGCTGTTGTTCCGATGGAGAGAAGAACCCATGATTAGTTATTCGAGAAATTTCCAAATGAACAATTTCAACGAAATCTTTCAATTTCTTATTTTACTATCTTCAACTCTATGTATTCCTCTATCTATAGAGTAATTAACCTATAATTACTATCCTAAAAATTGCTATAAAGTAAATAATGAATGATATTAAACACTGTACTCATATTGTAATTTTTTTTAGAGATATTGTAAATTACTTGTTTTAGAATAAAAAATCAAATTGACTACTACAATTAGTTTTCAACCTACGATTAATTAACTAATTCTTATTTTATTCTCCACAACTATGTTAATATCATTATTTTACATGGCCAAATAAATCATTACCCCCTCTCAAAAAAATTACAACTTATAAGGACAATTCATAATATTCTCACAATGATATCACAAAAAAAGGGTATAGGACCAAAACAATTCTCATAATCAACTACAGTAGTTAATTATCTTTATTAAAAAAAGTTATTCATCATTTTTTTAATTCTTGTGTACAAACCTTAAACGACAAACATTTTTTAATAAATTAACCAGAATATTTTTGTTGTTGCTAATAACAATAGACATTTGAAAAAATAAGGGAAAATATATTAAACGATCCGTGAATTATTATAATCATTTTTTGGGTATTGTTAAAGAGTGCCCCCGGTCACTTTTTAAGCATTCTAAATTAAGTAACTATTATTTAAAAATGTCAATGTTTTCGATTTCCAAAGCGCTTTATTGTGCAAACTTTCATTAGAAGTTACCATTTAAAGTGCTTAACCAGTGCCCTGAGGACACTCGTTAATATTTCCCTTATTTTTAATATGTTTTTACCTTTAATGCGTATTTAGAATTGTAAAAAAAATTACAGAGGGAAGGGATAAGATTGTCCTGAAACAGTTCTTAAAAATTCTATTCTAAATATATACTCTCTCTGATCATATTTATAAGAAAAAATTGACTTTTTAGATTCATTGAGTAAGTCATGTAAGTCTAGAATATAGATTAAATACATCATTTATGCAAGGAGTATCTCATTTCATAGTATTTATTTTATCTTCTATTAATAAATTTTAAGTTGGCAGCTCTCTATAGCTTTGTGTGACAAATTGGATCTCTCTAGACTCTAACTTGACATGATAATATGTCTACGTTATTTTAAATTTACATCATAAATAAAATAAAAGACTTATTTACTAAATACTTGCTTCCATTACCATATCAAAAGTTGATTAGAAAATAAATCATCTCAAAAGTTGTTGGTTATTTTAGAATGGTGATGCATAAGTAATAAGTAATCAACAAAAAATACAAGTAGTATAAATGAAAAAAAATACAAGTAGCAAAAAGCAAGAATAAACTTTGACTAAAAAACAAGAAAGCCCAAAGATTTTATCTTACAATACAAAAAAATAAAAATTGATACCGAATGAAACTAACGATTCTAAAATCCCGCCCAGAGAGAAATTTGAATTTCAAATGTACCGTTTAACTTTAGACGCGGATAAGAATCACAAGAAGACACGTGTGAAAAGCTGAAAAAATAAATAAACATAAATTTTTAAATTAAAATCAACCCATTTTTTTGGGAGAAAAAAGATTTTAATCTTCAATGATATAGAAGCGCCATTTTAAATTTTCAAAAAATAACCAAATAGGTCTTCTTCATCTCCCAATCCTATGCTACCCTTGGATCCCGAACCTAAATCAAAACCCTAACCACACTAACGAACCTCACTACTACAAATACGAACCTACTTGATCCTTTTCAAACCCTCTCAGAATTTCCTCATTCTCTAGTTTCTCACTCTTCTTTCTCTCTCTCTCTCTCTTCGCCGTTCATACTATGCCGGAAGCACGAGACCGCCGCGTCATTCCTCTTGACGTTGACACTCTTTTCCGACGACCTTTCTCCGCCGTGTTTCAAGAATCTGAGCCGCACTCCGTCACACCTGCACCCGCTCCATTCACCGCCGGTTCAGATCGGTTCTTCACTGAAAGAACTCCCGTACGTCCCGAAATTGCTCGTGCGCGTCGTTCTCCAGGTTCAGAAAATACTCCTCCGACCACCGCTCGCCGTGGAAGAAGAGGCCGTGCTACTGCATCCAGGAGTGTACTTCCGTCTTGGTACCCGAGGACGCCGTTGCAGGATATCACTGCTATTGTTCGAGTAAATCTCTCTCTCTCTCTCTCTAAGTTTTCTTGTTTAGTTTCTCTTTCTCTCTCATCAAAATAGAAAAAACGGTTTTGCATTTTATCTAGAAGGTTCTTTAATCTTTTTTTTTTTTTTTGGAATTTGATTTAATTTTGTTTTAATAATGAAATAATATTCTGCTTTTCAGTTTATTTGTTATGTGATGCTGACTATTCGTAATGTTTAGTTTATTTTGAATTTGATCAAATTGAAAACTGGATCATCTTTAACCTAGAACTTGAATTTGAATTTGATTTTATTTTGCTGTGTGTTTAGTGATGCTTAATGCTTGATTGGGAACTGGTTTATCTTTATTCGGTTGTTTTGTTTATTTGTAATGCGATGCTTAATTGAGAGAAATTTTTCTTTATAACTATTTAGCTTTAATCATAAACGTTCTTTTGAGATAATTTGACTAGAATTTGATTTGAATTGAATTGGAGAATCGGTTTATCTTTAATAAGCCTAGAACGTTCTTTTGTTTTTTATTTTGAATTTGAATTTGAATTTTGAATTTGCTTTTATTATATTAAATTCTGTTACACTATTCTGTTTTGTTCATTTGTTATGTTTAATTTGAATTTGATTTGATTTTACTTTGTTAATACTCTGTTTAGAACGGTTTATCTTTAATCGTAACTTCTCTTTGGAAAGTATTTGACTAGAATTTGATTTGAATTGAATGGCATAACGGTTTATTTTGTAAACTTGTCATGTGATGATAATTCTCTGTTTGTTGAGTTTAATTTGAATTGAATATGAATTAAGTTATCGTTGTTAATGTTCTGTTGATCTGTTATGTGATGATGAATTCCCTCTATGCTTAGTTCTATCTGATTAATTTGAATTTGAATTAATTTAGTGTTGATAATATTGTGTTTAGGCGATTGAGAGAAGGAGGGAGAGACAGGGAACTGAGGAAATTGAGCAAACTGGAACACCAGTTCATGCTAACCAGCTGACCATTTTCTCTGATCCATCTTCATTCTCTGCTGCTACTGGATCTTCTTCACGTATCCACAAGAAATCGCCAAAATCCTGCATCAAGCTGAAAACACCTTATGGAAGCAAAGTTCCAAAAATCATCATTGACATTGCAAAACTTCCTGCTGAAGATGGTGAATCAGAGCTTCTGACTCCTCAGAAGAAGCTATTGCATTCAATTGATATAATTGAGCGTGAAGTGAAGCAAGAGTTGATGAAACTCAAGAGAACCCCTACAGCCAAAAAAGCAGAACATCAGAAAAGGGTTAGGACCTTGATGTCCATGAGGTGAATTGAAGAAGATTTCAAGTGCAGGAAAAAATTAAAGAGAATTGAAGGAGATATCTTAGAGCAAATGGGAGAGGAGATTTTGGTTGAGCTTAATCATCTTCTGATGATTTATAGGGCTTCAAGAGGGAAAGCAGAGAACTTGGTGTTTTTTCCAGTTTGTGTAATCTTCTACTTGAAGATTATAGCTGTATACATTTTAGATTTTTCCTTGCATCATCATTCTTTGATGATTTTGTTGCAATTTTGGTGTAATTCATTGTATATATTACAATGTATGACTATAATTTTGAATCGAATGACACCTATTTCTTTTCTCTTAATCAAATTGTTTGGAACTCACCATGATTCTTTGTTTGATATGATATATGGGTTCTCTATTACTCAATAGTTTTTATTTGAGAGGAAGCGTGGAAGGAAAGTGTAGCTGTGTAGATGTATGCATGGTTGATTCTTAAGGGTTAAGGGTTTTTTGGAGTTGCTGGGCAAAATGTGCATTGAATCAAATTAAGGTGTAGGATTTAAGGTTAAGGGTTTCTGGGAGTTGCTATCCGAGTGTGTAGGAATTTGGGGTAAACTTGGTTTAAAGAGAAGCAAACTTGGCCCAAGTTTCGGCTATAAGTGCAAAATGTGCAATCAATTTCCACAGCAGGCCTAAACTTTTTCTTCTTCCAGTTTGCTTAATCTTCTCCTTTTTTTCTGAAGGTGCTTGACTTCCATTTCTAGATTACAGTTGTAAACATTTTAAATTTTCACTTGCACCGTCATTCTTTGATGATTTTGTTGCAATTTAGGTGTAGTCCATTGTCTATTACAAAGTATCACCACAATTTTGAATTGAGTTCGTACAATTTATTTAAGAACATAGGGAGTAGTATCGGAGCCTATGGTTTAGTCTATACCATGTCTTTTTTTGATCAAGAATCTATGTCATGTCTAAGACAAGGTGGAGTGTATGTTTGGTTTTGTGGTTATAAAAAATGATTTTGTGTTAATTGAATTGATTCTAACCAAAAGCGAGTTAAAGGTAAAATTATTTGTGTTTGGATGGACACATTGTAATAATGAGTTGAATTATTTATATATTTTTTTTAAAAAAAATCAATTTTAGAATCAAAATCTACATCTCCTAACTTCAAGTAAAATCAATTATATAGGCAAAATCAATTCTACTAAAAAACAACCAAATATATCAGAATCAATCTTACGCATCCAGAAATTATATTTGATTTATAATAAAAAAAAAAGGTTTTTAAGTTGAAAAAGTTATTTAATTAGAAAAATAGATGGGGAATCATCTCAAACCCTTGTATATAACAACGTCCTTAGCAACGTAGCTAAATTCATTTAATTAGAAAATAAATTGGAAATCCGATGACTGAACCTCAACTCTTGTATATCACAATAAAATGGGATGATTTATAATAAATAAAAGGGACTATTTATCTCCGTGAACTTAACTTAGTTGATAGAGATATTACATATTAGGCTAAAGTGCACTTTTTCCCCCCTAACTTTCAAAAACTTGCAATTTTGGCCCCCTAAATACAAAAACTACAATTTTGCCCCCCTAAGATTTAGCCCCATTGCAAATTTGATCCTTTTGGTCAATTTTGACCTAGTCAGCGCCTATGTGGCATGCCACGTGTGTAATTTTCGAATTAAAAAAATTAAAAAAGCCACATAATCATTTTTCTAAATTCAATAAAATTTAAAAAATCAGACAAAAATTTAATTTAAACCTAAAAAAGTACACATTCATCATTCTTCTGATATTCATGTCTTCAAATCCAACCCAGAAAAAAAAAACTATGAAGATGAAGAGCATGAACAAAAACAAAACACAAATCCAGATCCATGAAACACAGTAATAACACAAACAAATTTTCTTATAAAAAAAAATTAAAAACTTGTTAAATTACATAATGACAGAAAATATGTCCAGAACCATTAACAGTAAAAACTTAAACTAAAATTATCTCAAAATCAAATCTCACTACACCTTCGGTAGCATCCATATCAATTGTTCTGACTACACCTTCACACAATTTTTTTTTTGAATTAGCATAATATATAACAAGGCCTGGCACCAGTGGTGCAAAAAAGGTAAGCTATTACAAAAAAGCTCCATGCTACCTGCTAAACCGAAGCAGCAAAAGGAACTTGGAAGGAAATGAAAGTTACAGATAGAGGGAAAGCCAAAAAATACAAAACAAAAGCTATATACAAGCTTCCCCCTACACCGAACAGCAACAGGAACCAACTGCCAACAAACAGCAAACTGAGACCTCACAAAATAGCCCCATAGCAGATCCAAAAAATTGAAAATGGGTTAAGAGAAAACCTAATTTTAGGATTGAGAGAAGATAAGAGGGTTATCAGAATATTCTAAAATTTCTAGGTTCTAAAATTTTGGGGTATGTAGGCATAAATTTTGGGTCAGGTATGTATGAAGAAAAAAGAAAAGGAGATTTTTCAATGGACAGATAAGAGAAAGAAGAAGGAAAAAAACGGGGGGTTATGTGTTTCTGGGTTTTACAATTTTGATCTTTTTTTATTTTTTTTAATTCAATTAATACACAAGTGTCATTTTTCATTTTTTAAAAATCAGTAATTACACATGTGGTATGCCACATAGGCGTTGACTAGGTCAAAATTGACCAAAAGGACCAAATTTGCAATGTGGCTAAATCTTAGGGGGCCAAAATTGTAGTTTTTGTACTTAGGGGGCTAAAATTGCAAGTTTTTGAAAGTTAGGGGGGAAAGTGCACTTTAGCCTACATATTACATGCAGGAGCCGATGTTCAAATCCAAACATCCTACTTATTCACCTTTAAAATGTGAATTTTTAGCCACTAGTTACTTGACAAAAAAAAGGACAATTTTGTAAAAACAAAAGAAGTAAAATGGAGGGCTAAATATGCTTCCGGCACATTTAAATTAAGGAATTATAATTAAATAAGTATTTCAATTTTCAACATATTGAATATATAATTTTTAATAAAACCTCACTCCCTCCGTCCCATAACATGTGAGCCATTTGCAATATTAATTACTTTTTTTTCTTCAATTATAACTTTAATTAATACTATTTTTATCACTCTTAATTTAATATATTATTTTATGCATTTATGATAATTGAAAATACACCAATTCTAAATAAGTCAAAATACGCAAAATCATTTATAATCAATAAAAAACTCACTTAAAGAAAAAAAAATATCACTCAAAGTCTTCAAATGCTCGAAGACATTGTAACCAAAAATAAAAAAAATGCTCTAAGACATTGTTTGCATTTTTTAAATAAAAATAATAATATGTCGATTCGTTATTCAAGTATGATGAACTTTCAACACATGACGCACGTGGATCTAGACGTTGCGATTACACTTGGAAAGCAATACATGTCATATTGTCGTTTATTTTTAGTCCTTTTTAAGAATTTAGCTATTACAATATATCAATATACAATTATTTTATACGTATATAAGCGTTGTTATGTCAATTAATTGTTATAGTTGTTGTCAAATTTTACACGTATATAAGCGTCGTTATGTCAATTAGTTGTTATAGTTATTTGTCAACATTGAAAAATTATTTTAATGTTAGAAACTAATTTGATTAACCGAATATACAATCACAAACTATCATAAATTTTCAATACATTAAAGATCTATGATGCCTATTCATTACACATTTAATAACGAAAGTGACTATTTACTCTTTTATTTTTCACTATAAGAGAGTTACCATCATAAAAAAACCAATTTTATGTTGTGATTAAATTATATTTTAATTATCTTGATTCATTTTTTTCTTAGGATCAAAAGTTGATGTTATTTTTCTCAAAGATTAAATTGAGTTTTGTAGTTTTTTTTCATGGACTAACATGAAGATTCGCTCATAAATTATTAATGATATCATAGAAAATAGATAAATATTGGTATTGATTTGGAATCTGAAAGTGTCCTCTTCTTTTAGATTTCAAACTCGATTCTCTCCGATTTCAATTTAGGTGGACTAATAATATAGCTTCTTGAAAGAAAAAAAAAAAATTCCTGCGTGAAAGTAACAATTTATGAAAAATATGCATGAAAAATCTTTGATCAATATGTATGAAAAAATATTTGTTTGGAAAGACTAATCTCTTAATTTTATTTTCTTTAGACTAATCTCTTAAATTAATCTCAATTACCTTCAAAAAAAAAAATTCATCCCAACTACACGCGATGAGTACACTTTAAAAAAAAATAGAAAAAAGAAGACGCTTAGTAATAAAACTCATTTTATCATTTTGTCAAAAAAAAAAAAACTCATTTTATCATACAAAATATTTTTTAAAAAAGATTGCGAACTTCTTAATGGTAGATGTAGAGATTTTTTTTTTTTAGAGTTAATTAAGTTTTTAGTCCCTATCTATAAATATTTACACTTTTGTTTTTAGTCCCTACAAAATAAAATCACACTTTTTAGTCCCTATAAAATTTTTCATCAGCATTTTTAGTCCCTATAAATTTTGTCATCAGCACTTTTAGTTCCTGTCAAAAATTTCCATCAACAGTTTTGGTCCTTAAAATGCTTAAGAAAACATAGCAATCAAAATTTTGTTCTAAGTGGTCAAAACTATCATCGCATGGGTAGTCTGATGCCATGACTATAAAGTTGGTTGATGGGTACTTCACAAATCATGCTGAGGGACATGAGTGACGTAGATGGAATTTGCTCCTCCTACATAATAGGAGCAATGTCTACAGGCCCAATATTGAACAGGACAAGGGTGTATACTATGTTTTGTGTTCAATAAAGACATGAAGGCAAAATGATAATTATTCACATGAACATTATCACCGAAAGGTTTCGTCAGATCACGTGATATTCTCGTCACTTGGGCAGCAGTGATGTGTTGCTAGATACATCTCACTGTTTATAGTATTAAATACGTGATTTAATATTATTGCCAACGTTACAAGAACCTACAAGGTCACACACAGAAAGATGAGAGAAATAAATCAGTAAGACTTATTTATAAAATAATATTAAGTGAGACTTATCAGTAATTAAATAATTATGTATGACTTATTATTTAATTGTGAAAATAGAGAAATGCGGTCCAACGTAAGATACATTGTATTCTAAGTGATTGACCACACTAGTGGTTCTATAAATAGAACGCTTGCACTGAAACATTTTGTTGGTTAGAAACCCTAGTCGTCGCTAGTCGTCGCTCTCTAAAGCTAATCTCTCTGAATCTCGATTGAAGAGGTAAACACATAATCGTTAAAGTGTTTAAGAATGTGTGTTCCGGTTGATTTGTGATTAATGATTTAATCAAGATCCGTTTTCAATTGAATTTATTCCGCTAAGAGGATATTTTTCCTATAAAATCCCTTCAGTGGTATCAGAGCATTTGGTTCTGATTAAATAGTTATATTTGAATCTCTTTGATATTCATAATGATGTTTATATGATGATATGATCATGGTTTATGAATCTGTTTGATTAAAATCGTTAATATTTAATCATGTTTTCTTTACGGCATATGTTTGATCCCGACTATATGTGATATAGCTCTGTTGATTCATATGTGATGCCTTTTCTCTTGAAATCGAAATATCGTTGCCTTGTTTTGATAACACGATTATTTGAATATGATTCATATGATATGTTTTTGTTATCGCGTTTGAAAACATGTATGTTTTATGTATATCAGATATATATGAAAGACATGTTTTGTTTATTAAAGAGTACATGTCCAGTAAGAGATGATTGGTTTTACGATTTTGTTTCAAAGAAGCCACTTTCAATTTTTTTGTTTTTCTTTGAGATATTTGGCAAATTGTCAATTTGGTATAAAAGAAACATACTGATGCATTGGAATTGCATAATCGATTACATGATTTGTTTTGTTTTAATTCAAAAACGGATTTTTGATTTCATTCAACAAAACCTGTAAATATTCATGAGGTAATTAATTCAATTTAATACCTTTCGTTGAATTCAAAATAGAGATTTGGAATTCATGCATATGTTGATATGAGATATTACTAGTATGGACACCCGTGCCAAGCACATGCTAGAGTTTAGTCATACTTTAGAGAGAAAATAAAAAAGTGAAGGTTTGACAACATATAAGTTGGACGACTCATATACTTAATATGCCTTAAATATTCGATGAAAATGTGATATCATTCTCATTTGGATGATTGCTCTAGGCCCAATAGATCGATTCACACCACTGTTAGCGCTCCCCCACAAATCCTATTGGTCGTAGCATAACCCGATTCGTCTTTGTGGTGAAAACGCGAGTGGGAGAGATGTTAATGTGTGAAATGCGAGTAAAGGTTCGACATTGAAAGCAAGAGTAGATGTTGAACAACATAATAGAGATCAGACCCATATACCTAATGCCTTAAGATATAGGGTGAATATGTGGTGTCAATATCACTTATGTTGTTTCTTTTAGTCTAAAGTGATGATAAAACTCAAATGTAGGATCACCTCGTAGTAAGAACATTAGGACGTATGTAACTTTATACTCGTTCTGTTTCTTTTTAAGTGTCGTTTTAGAATATTAATACTAAAATAGCGAAGTGTATTTTTATACATTTTCTTTCTATTACACCCTCATTTTAATCCACCAATATATTCATATCTTTTTGCACACACTTTCTCTTTCCAATAAATTTAATAGTTATATTTCTCTCGTCATGAATATTTGTTAGTTACTATCTTTTTTTCCAACAAATTCTTTTTTTTTTTCCACACACTCTCATAACAAACAATTGTCAATTTTCTTAATATTGTGCATATCTCTTTAATTAATTTAAGTCAATATAAAAATTATTACAACTTCACATTAATCAAAAGCTAAAATAAATTTAACTTTCCTCCAACTCCTTTGATCAAAATTAAGGCTTCAACTATGGCTTCAACCAATACTGGATCCACATTGTGTGACATAGATTTGAATGTTGAGATTACTCTTTTACCAGATTTAAATATTGATGTTGAAACATCATTAACAAAACAACCTATATTTGATTTAGAGGAGTCGGATGAAGATAACTTAGAAGAGGAGACAGAAGAGAGCAACAATGGTACTTGTACAATATTTATCTCTTTACGTTTGTTTACTTTATCACTTTTATCAACAAACAAACTTTGTTTAAAAAAAACAAATTTTAGTTTTTCAAATATATAGCATTAATTAGTTTTATTGAAAAAGATAAGAGTAATTGACAAATGATATAATTGATAAATCATAACCTTAAAGTACCAAAACGACAGTTAAATAGGAACGAAAAATCCGCACTAGAATGACACTTAAAAAGAAACGATGAGTAGTTTTTTTTTTTGGGGTATGAATATGCATTTTTAAAGATTAATCTCTAGAACATATATAAACTAAGACCACATGAGATCTGTTGCATTTTTAAAGATTAATCTCTGGCACTTATAAAAGGGTTTTTTCTATATTGTGCGAATTTGTACATGTTAAGAAATTTAAAATAGAATATATAAAACACTTTCTCCAAAAACAAGATTTATAGCTGCCATTAAAATTAGGTGAGATCTCTCTGATTTTATTTATTTATTTAATTTTTAAAAAAATAGAGAGCTGCAATTTTTTATTTGAACATATTTTTCCCTTTACTCGATTGGAATTCAAATACGTGTTCTCCATGTTGTAGGAGTCTTAGAACCAAACCACTGTTGATTAAGAGAAATGTGTGTCTATAATTAATATATACATACAAAACTAGTATAGCAACAGAATTCTCAATTTCTCAAATTATTTTGAGAAATTGAGAGGAACCCTAATCTTATTATTCTTTGAGATCTCTAAAAGTAAAAATAGAGTATAAAAAATTAACAAGTTATAATCACAATCCTTTGGTGTGATAAAATACACCAAACAGCACACAAAGCAAAGTATGATAATTATGAATGAAAAAGAAAATCATCATATTTTCAATAAGTATCTATCTTTTGGTTCCAAGGTTTAACCTTTACACATCGCACTATTATTATCATAATTGGTATGCCATTCAACTATTGGAATAAACGTACTAAAAAAAATACAGATAACCAAACATAGATCGTCTATGAATGCTTCATAACGTGATGAATACCACTGGCATCAATTTGAGAAGAAGTAACTCTTCTAAGAATGAGCAAATGCAAGCATCTGAGTTGCTGGTAAGTTTGTATATAAACCAAGAGGTATTATTGGACTAACCAATTGATCCCAACATTGTGCCAGTGATAACATAGACATTTGTCTATTTATAGTACAATAAGACTGAATGTTTCTCAAAAGGAATAGTTTCCCACGTACAAGCACAACATGACTTTCTACAAATAAGGTGATGGTAGAAAGCAGCCAAAGAAGGAACAAAAGATAGTAATATATACAACCAATTGAGGTTGCCATTATATTTTGTGCTGAAGGCATACAGATCTATGAGTATTAGGAAGTGTTTCTTTTATAGTGCCTTCTCAATCATGGAAAATTCAACCATGTGCTAATATGTCGAACTATTTTTTATTACATGCGTGGAACGCGAGGCTCTTAGTGTGAAATTATTTCTGTGTATCGGCCCACGCAAGGCGCAACCCCACAATACTACATTGCCATTATACTCCACTTGCCTACTAGTGCGGTGGGCACGTGTTCCTTACTTGAAGGATTCTACTGTGTAGTCAGAAAACTGACTTTTTTGAAAAAGTTAATTTTGATTTTAATGTTTGATTTATTTTTAAATTGTTGATTACTGATTAATGATCAATAGTAATTCATCTAGTAATGCTTGCAACATCTTGGACTTACAAGTACTATTTTATCGTTGACATCTTTAACATGCAAACAGATTTGATGATATTATGTGATAGTCTTAAGTGTTACACTTTGTGGGGTGTTACACTTAAAACAAGGTATGATAAAATTAGATTAAGTGTAGTCTTGTTAATATGATGAATTGATGATACTATGGGGACTGTACAAACAGTGGGGTGTTACTCACTACACTTTTGATGTTATAGTGTTAACTTCATCAGAAAAGTCATTTTCATGACTTCACCATAGAATTTTCCTTACTTATTAGTAACCATGTCTTTTTTTAGAAGCAATTTAATGCATTTCATTAGATAAAATATGTTAAGGGTCCTGCTAACCGGTGCCCCCAGAGCACTGGTTAAGCATACCCTAAAAGGTAATTATTATCATAAAAGGAAACTGTTTTTGACTTTATTATAAATTAATTACACAATTTCAATGCATTAACTACTATAAAATTTCCTTTTTCATATCCTTAACCAGTGCCCCGGGGGCACCGGCTAGCATTTCCCATATGCTAAATAGATGATTATATATTATCACAAGTGTGGAAGCTAGCATTATGTGGGACTATCTCAGTTAACTCGTGAGCGACGCCATTAGTCTGCTTCTATTAAACTCAACACCAGAGTTTTGAAATCTACTTTGAAACAATTGTCTACAAACATCTATAATCCATCTAAATTCATTATTATCTTCTAACTGTGTTCTAAAAGCATCCATAACCAGCTTCTTCGAGTTTAGAGAAAAATCTACATTATCAAATTGAAGGTCAGATGTCCACTGCAAAGTCGTATGCAACTTAATTGCTTCTCCTATGTCAACATCACAAAGAGGAGAGAACTAAAATGTTTTTACAATAACAAAGTCTCCTGCGTCACCGCAAATACACATCCCAATTACTACCTTGTTCATAGCTGAAGAAAATGAGGCTTTGATATTGCATTTGTAACGCTCGAGGACTGGCTTTTCCCATCGAATTGTTTCCTGACTGTTTAGATCCAGCCGGTTTATGTTAACGGGCACTCCACAACCACTACGGATAATTTGAGCCGATCTCCAATCCTCAGGAAGGTGTGTTGCTCGTTCAACCACCTCCATATTTGTTTCGTTCTTTTGCTGGCAAAATTTCAAGTTCTTTCTCTTCCATAAACTCCGTAAATCCGTGGCAAAAAGTTCACTTTGGCTCGGACTAAGCTGGTGTAGAAGGGTAAAGACCACTGCATCCATATTATAATTTTGGCGAAGAATTCTATCAATTTTGTCCCATAAATTCACATCACGCCAAACCTGCACAACATTAGGACACTTGAGTAGAACATGAATGCTATTCTCATAATTACGCATTCGGTTGGACAATGAACTCATTTACTACTTAGGCGTGCTCGTGTTGGAAAACAACAACAGCACACACACCAACAAGATTTTTTTATTTTAGGTGGAACTTTGAGCTTTCAAACTAGAATCCAACGACCCACTAAATGCAAATGGGAGTTATTAGCAATTTCATTAACACATATTCTACCGGCACTTTGCACCGAGTACTTGCCATTCTTTTCAACCTTCCAAATCAACTTATCCTCATTAACTAAAGGTTGTAAATGAGTATAGTTGGACCGTGTTTTGGTAAAAAAAATACCATGGAGGATTGATCAAGAATATCCTTTACCTTCACATGAGCTAAAGGTGCGCCATGGCGCACAAACAACAAGATATTCACACACGTTCCTATTCTCTATCTTGTCCCTTGATTTACAACTATCTTTGCACTAAGAATACTCGTGACCATGTTCAATACTAAACTTTTAGCCAATAATATTTAATTAGTGTAAGTATATTAGTATTCATCGATTTTATTCATGACAAATTTTATCGCAGAACTTGTATGACCACTTTTAGTAGAGTCTCTCTTAATAATCATATTTTTTTATCTACTAGACTCGAATACAAGACAATGTTTCATGGATTTGAATCACTTTCACTCAGACCTATAAGAAAGAATGTGAAGGTGAGAAAAACACAAGAAGGGGGGGTTGAATTGTGTTTACTTTTTCTTCGTTTTCTCCTACTGAAGTCACTGTTCAGAAGCAGATAGAGTTCAGCTTCTGAAGTGATAATCATAATCTAAATGCATCGGATAAAACAGAGAGAGAAGAAAGACACAAAACAATTATACATGTTCATTCCACAAACCGGAAGTAGTTCTGTCCCCCTTGCACTTCCAAGGAGAGTTCACTAAAAATGTAATATCAAATTACAACTGCTTAATGCTACAACTAGCAAGAGACTTCAAATTACTCAAGCACAACTGCAAGAGATTTCCTATGCTCCTGAACACAATCAAGAGACTTCCAATGCTCAAGCACAACTGCAAGAGACTTCTATTGCTTAAGCACAACTGCAAGAGACTTCTATTGCTCAAACACACAAGCAAGAGACTTCTATTGCTCAAGCACACAAGCAAAAGACTTCAAATCAAACAGAATTACAAAGAAGTTTGTTTGAGTTTGAACACTTGATATACAATCAGTGGTGTTCACAATACAAATCAGATACAAACTCTTAAGACTCTTAAGACTTTAGAACTTCTAAAATATGAACTTTGATAAGAAATTCTAAGTGACTTTAGATGCAGAACAATAACAAAGTTTGAGACTTTGAATTGTTGTATGAGTCTTGTTTTTGTGTGTGTCTGTATATCCAACTAGTAGGTCTTCACTCCTTTATATAGAGGTGTGAAAGATACATTGGAAAGTTGCCAGCACAATAGAGAGTCGTTTGAAGCTTGTTGAAAACCATCAATGATCTTTTGCCTGATATGGTTATTTCCTATGAAGGATCAATTTCAAATGCATTCCTAGTTTGAAGGAACATTTTTGCAGGCAGAGCTGTTATTCTTGTCTTGTTGCAGAGACACGAACAGAGTAGTGGAGGAAGTGGTTGTATAGTTCGTACAATTGTCCTTTGTCAACGCTCTTGATAGAACAAGATTAAATCCATTACCCAGCCTTTGAAGCTTTAAGTCTCTCATCTCCTGATGAACTTCAGCTTCTGGTGATCTTGCTTCTGATGAGATGCTTTTGATGAACTTGCTTCTTATGACGTCATCACTTCAGGAGCACTTATACTTCAAATGCACTTTTCTTCAGATGCTTCAAGCTTCCTTTTTGTTGATTCCTTTGCTCTCTTTTGTTCTTTCAGAACCTTATAAAGATATCAAATTTTTGTTTATGGTCCTGTACACTTGAACAAATATTAGCATATCCAATTGATAATTTTTAATATCTTGTTATCATCAAAACTCTAAGGGTAACGTATATTAAACACATTTTATTCCAACAGAATGTATTGTATCGTAGAGAGTGACTTGTAATAATTTTAATTTTAATTTTTTTTGTAAGACAATTGTAATATGACGTTTTGACTAAATAGAATTTTAAAAAGTTCCTCCTACTCTATTTAAAAAAAGAAAAAAAAGAAGTATGGCAGATTTGAGTCTAGCGTAAATTAGACCGTAGAACCTCCTCAATTGGTTAGACATATTCTCACTTCTAACTACAAGCAATTTCTTAATTTTGGTATTTCTTTCAGAGTTTGATTCTTCTACAAATCAAATGAATATGTTGTTTTTTTAAGGAAAAATCAAATGAATTGTTCCCGACCTGGTTTCCTGGGTTTTTCTTTGTGCTCTTTGTTTTTGCAGGTGTGGGGCTGCTTCTTTTGGGTGGGCTCTCCCTCGTGCTGTTTTCTTTCTGGTTGTAGGTGTTTGTGGTGGTGCATATCCGGGTTTCTTTTAGCTCGGGTTGGGTTTTTTTTTTGTATTTATGGGGGTGGTTCTTTTTTGTTTCCTGTTTTGTGGGCATCTTTGGATGACCGCGCGGTGTTCGTGCATTGTTTCACTCTTTTCGTTATTATATATATATATATTGCCATTAAAAAAATGGCTTAATTGGACTTTTGGTCACCTAAGTTATTTGTTGTTTTCATTTTGGTCCCATAAATCGTAAATTCAACATTTTGGTCCCTCAACGTTTGCTCCGTTAGTCAAAAAGGTCCCTGACTGTTAACTTTAACCTCAAATGTCTATGGTAGACCAACCTTAAGAGTGGTCCACCATAGATCTTATTAATTTTCTTAATTTAAACTGTTTGATCTTTTTTCTTAAATGAGGACCATTGGATTACGCAGGTGTATTTTATCTTACGGTGAGTCAACAACATCTAATTAATTCTCTCTTTCTTCATCTTCTTCCTCACTCTTCTTCATCATCTTCATCATCACATTCATCACCACCATTGTCATCTTCGTCATTTTTCAGAAAAATTCATAAACAACAAACATCATCAACAACAACAACATCATCACCACCATCGATTTCTATCAATAACAACCCCAGAAAAACAAAACTCAATTGCAGATCATTAACATCAACACAAAACAACACAAAACCCAGTTCACTAGAGAAACAACAACACAATGATGAAGAATAACCCAAATGTAGTTCCACCCTTCTAACGATGTTAAGATGGTGGAAGAATTGAGTATGAATGCAAAAACCGTGAAAGCAAAATTGCAGCAAGCAAAAAAAGAATGAAGAAGGATTGAATTCAAAGAACCCTTCTTTCTACTGTACGAACCACAATTGTAGCAATCTTTAACACAAAAAGGCAAATCAGATCCAAAACAACCTAATAATAAAACTAATGAAATCAACCAAAATTCTTCAAAATAATCCAATCTTTAACACAAAAAAGCATCAGATCCCTTCTGTCAGTAATCTCAATCACTACTTTTAACAATATTTGTTGTTAAGACCTTGATTTGTCCCTTCTTCTCAAATCTACCAGCGACCAAACAGAAGATTCGTGGCGGAGATAGCTTGAAAGGAGGGTGACTGAAGGAGGGGAACTGAGCAACACCCAAATGATTCGTGGACGTCGTTTCAAAGATTGAGATCCCCTTTGTTAGGGATTGCTATATTAACAGGTTCTAACTTTCCTTTTTTTCCCAAGTGAAGAAATTGGAAAAGTGAAAAAGAAGAAAGCAAAATTGAAGGTATGGAAAGAAGACTGTGTTGCTATGGAAAGAATTTAGAGATTTTGTTATGAGAAATTTTGATGATGAAAAGATGAGGAAATTTGTTTAATAATGATTAATTGTGTTTCTATTATTATTGTTTTTTTGAATTAGGCAATTAGTTTCTGGTTTTTTTTTTTTAATTTTGGAAAAGTTGATGAAGATTTGAGGAAGAAGAAGAGAGAACATGATGAAAAGTGAAAAAAATTAGGTGTTGACGGTTCACTATTAAATACAATGGTCATGCAATCAAATGGTTAAAATTAAATCAAAATTTTTAGACATTAAAAAACTAAGCGGAGAGGACTAAATTGACTAACGGAGCAAAATAAGAGGGATCAAAATGTTGATTTTACGAGTTATGGGACCAAAATGAAAACAACAAATTACTTAGGAGACCAAAAGTCCAATTAAGCCAAAAAAAATCTACATATATCTTATATTATTAGTACCAATACTTATGCATGCTTACTGTTTAGTTTATTTATCAATATTTTTTGTGGCCACATTTCAATTTCATCATTTAGATGCACAGGAGAATCTCTTGATGTTAGTATTTTTTTATTTATCTTTTAGAGTTTCTTTTCCCATTTAGCTTAACATTTCGGCTTATTTGGTAAATGGTGCTATTGGTATAAGACCGATAGCTATGGATGGCTATTGTTTAAAGTTTTGTCTTGTAAATACGAGTTTGTTAACGGGGAGGTGGTTATAGGATCAAGTAGGGATTGTGCTTGGTAGAGAGGGATAGGTTTGATTGAGAAGTTGTTCAAAAACGTGGGTAATAATAATGATACATATTTATGGCTTGATCTTTTGTTGGAAGGGGTGAGGTTGTGTGATAGGTTTAGTAGGTTGTTTAAGTTGGTGGTCGAAAATTATGTTAGGGTGACAAATATGCTTTGCTTGAGTGAGAATGTGCAAGAGTCCCAAAGGAAAATCAAACCACTTAGGATAGGATGGAGGAAATGTTAAGGTTGTGGAGGCGCCTGGAATGAATCAAAGGAGAAGAATACGATCCAAAGAAAGGGAGGAAACACAAATATATGAAACACCACAAACGAGAAGAAAAATACATAAAGGAGATATGAAATCACTATGTGCCATCAACCCTACCGGGAAAATCTTGTGTTGTGCATTATTTTGAGCATAAATTAATAGGCTGATAACTTATCTATGCATTTTATCTTTAATAAAAAAGTTAATTAACAATATTCATTTAGCTTTTTCAAAATAAAAGCTTAACATTTTGCCTTCATTCAGTTCAATGGCATCATTCTATATTGTATACAAATAATATACTCCAATGTATTGTACTGTGTAGAGAGTGACTCTTTTAACAATAACCGAAAAGGAAAACAACATGTCTTGTCTAATTCACATCAACAGGTTTTATATTTACTATTTCGTTATATTGAAAATTTGTAGTACAATTATAAGTGTATTTTATAAGACATAATTGTAGTCTGATAATGTTAGAATATATTAAGTTATAATATAACAAATAATTCATTATTATTTTGTTTATTTTCTAAAGTTAAAGAATTGTATAGTTACTATTAACTATCTTATTTTAAAAAATTAGTCTAATGTTGGATATCATGCATATTAGATTTTTATTTTTAAAAGAGTTTCTAACATTTTTTGCAACATTAATATTTTCTTTGAAGGACATGTTTGTTGCAAATCTTTTGTACTAGAGAGTAAGCAATTTGGGATTTTATTTTTATTGATAAAAAAAGCAGCTGATTCAATATAAGTAAGATATCACGTAATAGATGGTTTGCATCTTGTAAACTTTTAATTAACTCCATGAAAAAGAAACAAATCATTCGTCCCTAAATTAAGCCATGGCTTTTGATGGTGCTACTATTTTCTTCTACATCTTCTCCTTTCTAGCTTTTCTAATTTTCACATTACTTGTCAACCACAAATGGTAGCTCCAAATTTAGACCCCCACCAAGTCCAAGATCACTACCCATAATAGGCCACCTTCACCATATAGGCTCAGTCATACCAAAATCATTTCAAACACTTTCTCGCCAATATGGTCCTTTAATTCAGCTCAATCTAGGTCCCTCAACTTCTATAGTTGTCTCCAATGAACAAGTTGCTAAACAAGTCATGAAAACACATGACCTTAAATTTAGCTACCGACCCCAATTTGGATCATCTCATGATTACTTATACAAAGGGTCTTATTTCATTACTGCCCCATATGGTCCTTATTGGAGATTCATGAAAAAAAAAAATGCGTTACTAGATTACTCTCTAGCTCTCAACTTGGTCCAGGGGCGGAGGGACCACGGGGGTCAAGGGTGGCCGTGGTCCCCCCCACGTTTTGCAAATTTTTTTTTATACTAGTAATATTCATGTAGGATATAGTCAATATTGTATAAAGTAGAACAGTGGTCCCCCATGGTTGATGCTGATAAATGAAAATTATACTAGTAACATATGATGATTTTATATGCTGTTTAATGTGGTCCCCTATCACTATGAGTCTATTATATGTCTATTGGGCCTTTGTCTTTTATGGAAACCACGACGAGTACAACTTTAGATGTAATGGTTAGTTTATATATATATTTGACAATATTAACTTTGAATGTAGTTGTTTTTCTTCTTTAAATATGTAGTGCATTTGAGAATTTATTTTTACTTTTTAAATTTGGTCCCCCTAATGTTTAAATCCTGGCTCCGCGCCTGGTTGCAATATAGATGTTCATATATCATTTCTCTATTAACAGTGGTCTCTTTTTTATTTTTGATGGAGAGAAATTAAAGAAAATGTAAGGGACGGAATGAGGTCCCTCAAAAATCATCATCAATAACAAGTTGAAATTGGGGAGAGGATGAAACAACTGCGGAACACTAAAATTATTGCATCAGCTAGATTCGCCAACTCACCTATTTGCCTTACGAAAAATGTGTTTGACCCAACAATGCCAATCAACAAAATCAATTAAATCAAGAGCTTCTTCCAGCAAAGTAGTTAATGAAGATTATGAGAATGTCTCATAGTAACCAAAGAATTCGTAGTTCAACCATGATCTTATATTAGAGCATAGATCAAAGTTATTTTTTTTTTCCTTCAAAAAGAAAGATCGAAGTTTTTACTTTACTACTTTACCATTCATTATTTTATTTATTATTTTATCCTTTTGTTAAATCCAATAAATAGGAAACTTCCACACTACAATAAGAATTGTATTATTTATAACAATTTACAAAGACAATATATGATTTTTGTAGGCTGAATTTTTTATTATTCAATTTATATCCTTAAACAAATTTGCTTTTAAAAATGCTATATTATTGATCTTATTGAAAAGGATAAGAATTTTTATTATATTTGTCATATTTTTAGTAAAAGATAAATATAATTTTTACTATTTAAAAGTCATAAACATCTATACACATAATTTTAATAAAAATCAAAATTTCATAAACAATATTGTTTATAATTTACGCGCGTTAGTGAATTAAAAAATGCGGACAGATGGGTACCCATGTCTCAACGAATTGGAGGTTATGTTGTTTTTCATTCAACTATTATCTAACTTCCAAAGATTTAAAATATAGAAGGCTTAAGGCTTAAATATGTAAATTGTCCCTGTAAGTTTGTGTATTTTTTGTTTTGGTCTATGTATTCTTTTTGTTCTAAAATAACCCTGTAAGTTATAAACGTTTTGCTTTTGGTCCATCTTGTCATTATCTTTTACAAAAATGCATATGTGTCTAACAGCGGCTGACGTGGCGACGTGTGTCATGGCAAATGATGCTTATGTGTCGTTGCTCGATGCTAAGTCAGAAAGTTTAAGGGACTAAAACCAAAAAACAAAATCCGTAGAGAAAAAACGAGAAGCCAACAAATCCAGAAGAAAAAAAAACTTAAAAAATTCTTCATCTTCTTCCTACTATTTCTTCTTCATCATCCTTAACATCACCTTCATCAACATTCATAAAAACCTAGAAAAAAAAAATTCAAAAACAACAACCTTCAACAACATCATCATCATCTAATCACTACACCACCACTAACAACAACACCTAATCTCATCATCAAAATCATTCAAAAATTCAACATACATAAAATCATTCAAAAAACTCTCTTTAATTCAAGTAGCTTTCTTAAAATCATACAATCCGCAGCAAAAGATGAAAGATGTTTGACTTTTTGTAGTTTTGTTGCAACAAATAAAAACACATAAAATCCGCAACGATCGGGGTAAAAATATTTAACAGATTTTTGTAAAAAATGTAGTTTTGTTGCAACAAATAAAAACACATAAAATCCGCAATGATTGTAGTAAAAATATTTAACAGATTTTTGTCAAAAAAAATTATATTTAATAAAACATTACATTAATGCTAAAATTTTTTTTGGTAGATAGACGAAATGGCAAAACCATTATAAACTCACACACACAAGTGGAGGTACCGGGGTTCGAACCTCGATCATGGCATCCGGCCTAACAATTTCGGCATTTTGTCAGTTGAGCTAGGTCTTCTGGATAATTTTTTTATTTAATATCTTTAAATATTTCATAATATTATTAAAAAATCATAATAATAACAATATAATTATTTTGTGGACAAAACTTAGGTACAATTCATTAGGTGCTTTTGGCATGGTTCTTAACTAAAAATACAACTTTTTTTTGGAGATAACAAACTTTGAGAGAATTATGGATTTAAGGAAATCATAGTGAATTGTTCGGTACAATGTAAGGTCTTTTACTATTACTTTCATACAAAAAAAAATATAAAACAAAAAACCCATCCGAAAAGAGAAGGTTAACTAGCTTGGTTAAAAAAATATAAAACAAAAAACCCATCCGAAGAGAGAAGGTTAACTAGCTTGCTTATAAAGAAACCCTAGTAAGTAGTTCACCGATTATTTTGTCGTATCGAAAGAAACCCTATTTCTTTCCAGAATCACGCACTCCTTCATATCTCTTTCCAGAATCACTCTCATCGTAGAACTCTCTCGTGCAACTCTTATCTCTACATTTTCTCTACTTTTCCTAAATTATGAGCACATATTATGATTCCGCCCCTGGACCTGTACAAGGTGAGTGCATTATTTATTTGATTGAGACTTTGTATTGAATTGTCATTGTTAATAACTTGATTACTATTTACAGAAATTGCAAGGTCATTCATAGATTATTTCTTTCCCACTTTTTGACTTGGACAGCTCAAATCACTCCGTAGGCTTAATTCCAGCAGAAATGGCAAAGGTTAGTGCATTCAACGCTGATGTTTTCATTAGTTTTGTTTTGATTTTTAATTTTAAGTTGATTGATTCATATTGTACGGAATTGTCATTGTTGTCACCTGTTAATTTGATGACACTCACATCACATGGCACCGGCACATATGATTACATTGAATTATGTTATTTTCTCAAATTATTATTGGTGTCAACGTTAGTGTCAAATGTTGAGTTTGTGTCTGTTGGAAACAGAGCTTTGTGAGGAGTTGAGGAGGATATAATATATGAGAGAAGAACAATTTATATTGCTTGAGAGAATACTTTGATTCTTATTTTCTTGCTTCTACATTTTTGGTTTACAAAAGACAAGCACTCCACTTTTTATAGGCTACAAAGTAGAGTTTTGGACACATCATAAGATAACATTCCACACATTCATTTAATACTATTTTTTTATACCTCCAATCTAGTTCTACACCACTCTAGAACTTTCTTTGGATTGCACCACTTATTAGCTAACTAGGCCTAACACTTGATTAGTCCAAATGACCAAATCAAGCTTATTATCCAACAACCCCACCCCTCCCTCAAACTTGATTTGTCCATAAGTTTTTTTTCTTTAGCTTGAGAGTTGCCATGTCCTCTTTTTTATTTCACCATGTCTTCTCGAGGTAACAAAGACTTCTGATCTTTGCTTCAAGAAACAGACCCTTTTTTTTAATTGAAAAATCATTAATGAAAATGAGGAAATAACCGATTTTACCTAGCAAACTTGGGAGGCTTTTTGGATCTTGAGTTTGACTCCTTTGAAAAACTCATTTGGAATTGCTTCCCAAGTAAGCATCCTTCCATCACTGCCACGTCCAAATTGTCCTCGACAGTGGCCTCGTCCTCGACCTCTACCATGACTTTGTTGGCTTATCTCATTTCTTTGACTTTCTTTTTTCTCCTTTAGTTTCTCTATTGATCCTTGAAGTTTCTCTATTGTTATAGTCTCTAAATCTTTGGTTACCTCGATTGTCACCACAATATGTTCAAATTTGGGATCCAGCGAACGGAGTATCTTCTCCATAATTCTCACATCTTCTAACTTCTCACCATTTCTTTTAAATTGATTTTCAACAACGATGACTCTTGAAAACTATTCGGAAATAAAATTTGGCTCTTTCATATGCAAGGATTCAAACTCGCCTCATAAAGTTTGGAGACATACCTTTATTACTTTTTCTTCACCTTTACAAGAGTTTTGAAGCTTCCTATGCGTCTATAGCGGATGTTGCATTTGAAAGAGAGCTTTTTTGTTTTTCTTGCTTTTATCCTTCAAAATGTCTCTTGTGCTCTAGTTAAGGAATCCTTATCTTGTGATTCCTTATAACCTTTCTGAACAACTTCCAAAACATCATGTGCTCCAAGAAGAGCCTCCATTTTTATGTACCAATTATCATAGGTACTCCCTTTCAGAAGTTGAACTTGAAAGGATGCCGTTCCATCGCTCGCCATGACTAGAAAGGAATTTCTTCTCAGAACCTAAGCTCTAATGTCACTTTGTTGGAAAAGAAGAAGGTTATAGTGAGAACTTTGTGAGGAATTGAGGATGAGAGAAGAAAAATTTCTATTGCTTGAGATGATACTTTTATTCTTATTTTCTTCCTTCAACTTGCTTGGTTTACAAATGACAAACTCTCACCGTTTTATAGGCTCCAAAGGAGAGTTCTAGACACATCATAAGATAACATTCTACACACTTCAAGCGAGAGTTCTACATACTTCTCAACTACATACATTTAATACTATTTCTTCATACTACCAATCTAGTTCTACACCACTCTAAAACTTTCTTTAAACTACACCACTTATTAGCTAATTGAGAAACACTTGATTAGTCCAATGGACCAAATCAAGTTTATTACCCAACAGTGTCCGTACGCATAGTGTATAATCCTTGTTTGACAAACACAAGTTACCTTGACCTTGCAGGGCAAGTTATTACACGAAGGTATATAGTTGACAAAACCATGAAGAAAGGTGAAAATACCATTTTCATCATACCACCTAGGTTAGCTTGTGGTAAATCAACTATTCCTCCCGTTACTTCTTCACAATTTGATATATGCAAGGATGGAGATTTGTTAAAGAAGATACTCAAGGAGGGGAAGAAATGGGAAAACAGTGAGGATCTTGATGATGTCATAGGTATGCGTCTTGATGTTTCTATCATATGTAATTTTATCCCGGTATCTGACTTTGTGTTAACTATAAGCTCCACTTCTTGTGGTATTGTAGTTAAGTACGAAGCACGTCTCAATGATGGAACACTTGTAGCAAAATCAGATAAAGTGGAGTTCACAGTCGAGGATGGTCATTGCATACAATTGTTATTAATAGTTTCTTGTATTTTCATTTCTTGGGGATCAGTCTTACATTTATGTTTACCTGCTATGTGATAGGCCATTTTTGTCTTGCATTGCCAAAGACTGTTAAGAATATGAAGAAGGGAGAAAAAGTGATTTTAACTGTGCGTCCACAATGTAAGTTGTCTACAAAAGACTCTTGAAAATGATTTGTTTTTTGACTTTTTAAAAAGTGTTTTGTCTGAAAAAACTGTTTTTAAAACAAGTTTTATCTGTTTTGATTTTTTTTTAATTTTAAATATAAATCATTTCTTTTTGAGAAGACAATATAACTAGTAATCTTGATATTGTGTTATAGATGGACTTGGTGAGAAGGGTTTAGTTCTACCTAATGCAATTATAGTCTCAACCATGTATTATCAGGTTGAGCAAGTATCATTCTTGAAGGTAAATAAATAACTTCACCATAATCTGCAATTGTGTATTAATCTATTTCAATATTGGTTAGTAAAATTCTATCATTGAAAAGGAACACTAACAACTATTGTTTGACAAAATTCACAATATTAAGAAGAGAATCTATACTTTCAAAACAAAGCAAGGAACTGCCTTTTACTTTTATAACTATTTCTTCCTTCAATTTCCAGTTTTGGTAAACTTCTTTCCATTTTTCTACCATTTTGTAATCGTGTTTCCATTTTTCATATATCTAGGTTAACTATTTATTATCAATGTTGATTGTCAAACCTAAATTGAATTTCTTGACATAAATAAAATTGTTGTTTCGTTACCTTCCTTGGAAGGAAGCCTTGTTATTGTTTATTTGTGAAGTTACTTTTCTTGACACAATAAAGAGGAAAATACTCAACAATGGTTTTAGGGCTCTGGTGGTTAAGGATTCAAGTCATTGAAAATTACTCTGGAAAAAATGTAGCATTGTTTCACGGAGTTAAACGTTACACTTTTTAATAGATAATTTTCATATTTCTCATTTGTTTCCCGGACATTGGTCTGCAGGATATAAATAAGAGTGACGTCTATTGTAATATCCCCCTCGTCGGTATTGGAATTTTATTCATCGAATGTGTGTCAGAGAATAAATGCCAGTGAAAGATTATCTAACGAAGGATGTGACGATCGAACACATGTTCAATTACCGGTATCGAATTATGCACGTTTAAGACAAGGGGCGTTTTGGTACTTTTACGTGAAGGGTATATAAGTATGGTTGGAGCAAGAAACCTTCATTTCTCATGTTTTCCCTCTCTCTAAAACTCTTAGATCAGAATTCCTCCCTCTTCTCTCTAGGAAGCTCAGCCCTAACCTCCCTCATTCATTCTAATCTTCAAGTTTTACAAGTTTAGCAAGATCAATGCATAAATGATGGATGTACATGAAGATTATAGCAAGTGAAACTAGTTGGAACTTCTCAAAGTGTGAGATCATCATGGAGATCATTGCATGTTCTAGGGTTTTGGTTGTAGATGCATATGAGCTTGAAGTCCTGACCAGATGATCCAAAGCTATTCTTCAAATCATACAAATTGACCATTAGACGAAGCAACAAATATCAAGCGAAATGATAGAAATAAGACAAAGTGACATTACACTTCTTCGGTCTAGCAAAATTGTTTTCAGTTCAGATCAGATAACTCTATACTTATTCGGTGCAAATGAATTGTTTTTTCTATTTATAGTACGCTTTGTTCCTTCTAAATGAAATGGCTTACAACCTGATCAGAGCAGAATTGTTTTCTATTCAGATCAGATAACCTTTTGTTCCTTCTAAATGAAATGGCTTACAACCTGATTAAGCTCAAGGACTTGCTTTGGTTAGTGATTTTCTTCACATCTAAAAATGCTTTGCTTGGTTTCACTATCGAAAAGATTTTCTACATATCGAAACATATGTTAGGAATACATTGACTTTGTTATCATCAAAACTAAAATTAGAGATCATTGTTCTTCAAACCAACTTGATTCTAAAAATCTCCCATTTTTGTTGATGACAAATACAAGTATATAATAATATCCTGTGAGATTTTTAGGCAATCTCTTAAAATTTAACATAAGAGGTATTTCCAGAGTGAACTAACTCATTAAGAATATGCACAATAAGAAAAGTCTGTCCCCAAAGGTAGACGGTTTCCATAATTTGTTGAAATGTCAAGGTGTTTCTTTCAGCTACTAAGCGGCCAAATCCTTTGTTCTCCAATTAGTTATAAAAAGAAGGAATTCATCACATTTTGCAGAAACTTCCTTTGAATTTAGAGTTCGCATGTAACATTTCCTGATTCTACTGAATTTATTAGTGAGCACAATGATAAATTTATCCAAGTTAGAAAGGCAAAGGAAATGGGTGGAATTGTTGGGATGAAAGGTCATATCAATCACTTCTGTAAAAAAAAAATTACGCAGTTGATGCATACAAATTAAAGGGAAATGATATGTTGACAACGGGCAACACTTCTACCAATGTCACCTACCATTGCCCAATAAAAAGTTGACACGTGGCACCTGATTTTTTTTAAACAAAACAACTGTGAAAATAAAAGTAAAACGTTTTCCTTCACCCACACATTCCTCTCTAGGCCGTTTCTGCACACCCACCACCGTCTTCAGCTTTTTCTTTGCTGTCGCCGACCACGTCCCTCCACCTTCATACGACGGTCCTCTAATGACCTCTTCGCCACCGCTATTGTCATCATCGCCGTTTCCATCATTTCTTCTTTCATCATCGCCGCCCTTGGATCATCATTTCCGACGGAGATAAATTAGTGTTATTAGTGTTCTATTTTTCACTGAAATCATTGTTGCTGATAGGTTTCACCTTCATCCTTAACAAAAATTTATAAAATAAAATAAAAATTTATTGTCAAAACCCTCATGAAAAAACGCACAAATAAAATCAATTTAGCTTCTTCTGGGATGGAAATTGTGTTTTGAATTCGTCGACAGCGGCGACGGATGGTGGAGAAAAAAGCAGAAACGCAAGCTAGGAGGAGGAGGATGGGTGAAGAACTCTTCTTCTCTCTTTCACAGCTTTTTTCTGTTAATTTATTTTTTTCAAAAGAAATGAAAAAGCCACGTGTTAGCTTTTTATTGGGCAATGGTAGGTGACATTGGTGACCCAATGTCCCTGAAGTGCTGCCCGTTGACAACATGAAGTTGTAGGACAACGTATATTCATACCATTCAAGTACATTTTTAATAATTTATTTTTCATCTCCCGTTTTGCGTGCAAGACTAAATTTTGGACAAAAACATACGGTGTGAGTATTTGACAACTCTGTTGAGATGTTCAAATATCACATCTCCAAATTAAATCCCGTTATTTTTTTTACTTGACAAAATTAAATCCATCATTTTATACAAATAGGTTTTCTAACAACATGACGTAGTAATTCCAACAAGTTAATACTTTTTTCCATTTAATTTTGTGGTTTTTTTTATATATTAAAAATGTATTGCAGTTTCCCTTTTTATATTATAATTTCTCAATGTTCAATGTGATCGGTGTTCAAAAGAAAATATAAATTTTTGAATTTGTAAAACATTTTTCAATTGGTCTATGAGATTTTGAACTTTTTAAAAAGATTGTTGACTTTATAAAACTGGAAAGTCGATCCCTATTTTTGTAACGCTTTACTATCAATTTGACATCGATCTTTAACCATTACTATCATTTTAGTCATTAATTTTACTATCGAATTTGGTTACTCACTCTTAGAATGATTAATTTGAGTAAAATTTGAAAGTCAAAAATCTTTTAAAAATATTGCTTATTTGTCATTTTTATCGTTCTTATCATTTTCATCTTTCTCAAGGTTTTCAACTACCACCACATCATCTCCAGATAAGTCATTACCCATAGCACGACTGAGTTCATTATGCATGTATTATCTTTACGGTGGCGATCTTGTAGTACATATGTGGGAGGAATTGAAGACTCGTCATTCATCATAACATGGTTGTCACTCACATGTGTAAGACACATGATTCGGTCTCTTTCATATGGTACATCTTGTAAAGGAAAATAGTTTTTGAATGTCTTTTTTGACGAATAACAGAACTACCACATACTTATATGCAGTAAGAAAGACCATACTTGACATAATCATCCATTTATTTGGAGGTGCGGGCCAATTCCATCGAGAGTCGAAGTGTGTTTGACCTCGTTGAACCGTTTTTGTGTCTCAATCAGATAGAGACAATTGTCACAATCATTGGTTAGTTCTCGTGAAAAATCAACAAATTAATTTATCTCTACAATTTATCAGTGCATTACAATGAGTTTACGAGACTCGAATAATCAAATGTTTTAACCACAACATATTTCTCATTTACGGCATATTTTAGATAGGACGAGATCTCGACAACAACCCCACTAATGCAGCTTTCTATGTTTGTCGAATCCTTATCGAGTTTTCCTTTTTTATCTAGTTTCAAAAGACCAACGATTTTATAAATCTAATTGGATTGAACTCAACTCCAGTTTTTTATTCAATTAGTTGAACCAACCGGTCTAGTATAAATTTGATATCATCGTGAAGAAATAAAAACAAATATTTAATCAAAAAAATTTATTACAAATTTCTTAATATTTTCATTTTCTTTAACTAGCTTTAACATCAAATTAAGAAAAATTCTTTCTATTTCAAATGTAAGTGACTTTATAAAAAAGTTTTTCCGATTTATAAATCATTTCATAGTATCAATAAAATAATTAAATTATATTTGTTTCGAATTATATGTTATTTTATATTTTTTATTATATTACTTAGTATTATCTATCCTCTCGTAATTATATTTAGATTGAGTGGATGTTGCCTAGTCTAAGACAAAGAAGAACTTAAGACTCAATGAATAGTTAAAAACATATTTACATTTAGGGTTAATTGTGTGTTTACCTTATGTAATATGTGTCATTTTTGTTCACTTTCTGTAAAAAAAAAGTTAGATTCCATCATTCTAATTTGAAGATTTTTTCGTTTGGGACCTTCATGAATTTTGACAGTATTAAAATTTGCTCAAATTACAAGGGACGAAAGTACCATAAATTTTGTAATTTGATGTCATAAAGGTTCTAAACCAAAAAATATTCAAATTATAAGGATGAAATCTAATTATAAATTACCGGGGATAGCCTGAAAATGACCTTATATTTATCTAGAACCTCTAAGTCAATGTTCATGTTGAAAGCTAATTCTAGATTTATGTAATTTGCCCCTTCAATTATATCATTTGTTGGTTTTAGTAATTTTTGTATTTAGTTTTGATCCCTACAAAATTAATTTATTTTCAAATTGATCACCGTAACGGGTAAAATATTGGATTTTAGTTTAAGCAAAATTCCTTTTGTTTGTGTCAAAAGAAAAAGAAAAAAAACAAAAATAGTAAATAATGATGAAATAGAGGGTGTAAAAAGTGAAAATTCCAGTATCTAGAAGCATCTACTAAACCCTCGATTCTGTAAACTACACTCACTCTGAGATTTTAGCCATAGAAATAGAACTCTCCCGAAACCCTCAACAACCTCTTTTCCATTTCCATTTCCATTTATACCCTCCTCCTTCCCTAACATTCCCACTTTCTTCACGAATTTCTCGAACCAATTCATTCATCAATCATCACTCATCTCCGCATTCTCTCATGGACGAAGATTTCGATATTCCGGCCGTTGATTCCATGAACGACGATTTCGACTTCGCCGGCGCCGGCGATAATCCAATTCTCAAGGTCGGCGAAGAGAAGGAAATCGGAAAGCAAGGTTTGAAGAAGAAGCTTCTCAAAGAAGGTGAAGGTTGGGATACTCCTGATGTTGGCGATGAAGTTCACGGTACTTATGTTCGTTCTTCGTTGATTTAATTGAATTGAATTGAATTGAATCAAGCTTTTTCTGATTTTTATTGATTTTTTTTATGTGTAGTTCATTATACTGGAACGTTGCTTGATGGTACGAAGTTTGATTCTAGCAGAGATAGAGGAACTACTTTCAATTTCACGCTTGGACAAGGTTAGTGCATTCAAACGAAAGCGTTTTAATCGGTTTTTATTTAATTTTTATTATTTAATTGGATCCGTTAATTTATATGTTCGATTTAGGTTATGTTTGAGTATACAATTGTAATTTAGTTAAGCACTTACTGAATAAGTCCTTATCATATCAGTGCTTATGAATTAGCTATTTTCTATATAATGTAATAGGGAATGTAGTTAAATGTTTTCAAAAAATTGGGAGCTGTTTTGATGAGTTATCATATGGAATGTATTGAAATGAGTTGGAAACGGCTTATTGATGTGTTATAAGTTTTGCAGTATTGACACTTTTGATGTAAGCGTGGCACATGGTTGACATGTGTCAGTGCCAACACATATGATTGCATTCAATTAATTAAATTTTTAAATTTTTAAATTTTCACCAGTGTTCGTGTCAATGTTGTGTTCGGTGTCTGTGTCGGTGCTTGATACCCACAAGTCAATTTAACAATTTTTTTGAACCTTGCACTACTGCTTGTGTCATATGATAAACCAAAGCTGGCTGTAAAAAAGTTCTTCGGAATGTACATAGATTCCCTCGTAGTATCTGATCACAGTAGTTGGATTTTTAATTTTAGCAGTTTCTACAATGCAGATGTTATCATTGCTATTCTCAAATGAAATTGTTGTATATGTTGACAATTACTATGATTTTTGAATTTGGAATTGAGTATTATGTTTTAACTGAGAATTTGCAATCCATGGTTGACAAACATAAGCTACCTGACTAATACTCTTACTAGTTACCTCCTTATTCATTGTTTGGATGTATTTATAAGTAATGTGTTAATTTTGCAGGGCAAGTTATTAAAGGATGGGATGAGGGCATTAAAACCATGAAGAAAGGTGAAAATGCTCTTTTCACCATTCCACCTGAGTTAGCTTATGGTGAATCTGGTTCTCCTCCAACTATTCCTCCTAATGCTACTCTGCAATTTGATGTTGAGCTGCTGTCTTGGACTAGTGTGAAGGATATATGTAAAGATGGAGGATTGTTTAAGAAGATAGTTAAGGAGGGGGAGAAATGGGAAAACCCCAAGGATCTTGATGAAGTATTAGGTAAACATATTACTACTATATTTCATTTGTCATTGAATGACTCTATGACTCTATTATTTTAGTTTGCGTTAACTATAAAATTGCCTTGTGTTGTTGTAGTTAAGTATGAAGCGCGTCTTGATGATGGAACACTAGTAGCAAAATCTGATGGAGTGGAGTTCACAGTGAAGGAGGGTCAGTGCGAACAAATTTTATCATGGTCTCTGTCTCTCTAGTTTTCAATTTTTCTTATATGTGATGTCTAATATAATGTTTACTATGAGACAGGTTATTTTTGTCCTGCATTGTCAAAGGCTGTTAAGACTATGAAGAAGGGAGAGAAAGTGATCTTGACTGTGAAGCCACAATGTAAGTTCTCCACAGAACAGGAAATGTTTATATAACACTTTCCTTTATGAAGGGTTTCATTGGTAATCTTGACATTTTTTTCTTCTTTATTGTGTGATAGATGGATTTGGTGAGAAAGGCAAACCAGCTCATGGTGATGAAGCTGCAGTTCCACCTAATGCAACATTGGAGATTACCCTTGAGTTAGTTTCTTGGAAGACTGTTTCCGAAGTAACTGATGACAAGAAGGTTATCAAAAAGATTGTCAAGGAAGGAGAAGGATATGAGCGTCCAAATGATGGAGCTGTTGTAAAATGTAAATCATCATTGATCATTGATGCTAATGAAGGCTCTTTTCTTTTCATTGCATTTTAATGGATTTAGTGCATGGATTTCTGATATTATTATCCTCATTTTGCATCTTTGCAGTGAAACTAATTGGTAAGTTGCAAGATGGCACTGTATTTTTGAAGAAGGGCCACGCCGATGATGAAGCAGAGCTATTTGAATTCACAACAGATGAGGGTAATTTTTTATTTGTCGCAATGTTTTACCCTCTCCCATAAATTTGTTTTTGTACCAACGTACGGAAGTGAATGTTTGTTGTATTGAGCAGAGCAAGTGATTGATGGGCTCGATAGAGCTGTAATGACCATGAAGAAGGGTGAGGTAGCATTGTTGACTATTGCACCCGAATATGCTTTTGGTTCATCCGAGTCTCGGCAGGAATTGGCAGTGGTCCCTCCTAATTCAACCTTGAATTATGAGGTTGAGTTAGTATCATTCATAAAGGTAAATAAATAGCTTAATGATATTCTGCTATTGTGCATTGATATATTTCACTATTGGTTAATGTAATTCTATTATTGAAAAGAACTTGACAATTAGGAAGATTAAGAAGAAACTGACAAAGATTCAGAACTAACCATGGAACTGCCTTCTATTTATAGATTATTTCTCCCTGTTATTTCCAAGTTTGATGTTTTTCTTTTCATTTTTTCACCATTTTTTCCTGTATATGTTAATAAATTGTTATTTGTATTGTCGTCAAGCCGTAATTGAATTTCCTGAAATCAGTAAAATTGGTGTTTCCTTGCCATCTTAGCACGGAAGTCTTGTTAATCCGGAGAGTTGCTTCTCTTGGAACAATATGAAGGAAAATGCTTAACTGTGCTTTTAGGGCTCTGGTTAAAGATTTAAATAATGGAAATTAAGCATTGGTTAGCATGTTTTATAAGCACCGATTCAAGCAATGGAGAAAATGTAGTATTGGTTAGCAGGGTTAAATGTTACACTTCTCGACTAATATTTTCAAATTCCTCAGTGTTTTCAGGACAGTCTTTAGACTAAATCGAATAAGATTATGTTTATTTTTTCCCCTAACTGTCAGCTTTGTGTATGCACTGATACATTGTCCATTACTTGCTTTAGGATAAGGAGTCATGGGACATGACAACTGGAGAGAAGGTAGAAGCTGCAGGTAAGAAGAAAGAAGAAGGGAATGCTTTGTTCAAAACTGGGAAATATGCAAAAGCTTCTAAAAGATATGAGAAGGTAACCAAAGATACATTAGTATATTTCACCCTCATCTTCAATCTATTTTCTTGAGACATTTTTCTTACACTGAAACCGTGATGCAGGCTGTGAAATTTATAGAGTATGATACTTCCTATACCGAAGAGCAGAAGAAAAGTGCCAAGGTCTTGAAAGTTGCTTGTAATCTGAACGATGCAGCATGCAAGCTGAAGTTGAAAGACTATAAACAGGCAGAAAAATTGTGCACGAAGGTACGCTCAATGTGTCCCATCTTATAGGATATCACTGCTCCTGTTAACCCAAAAATAACCGATTTTTACATGGATAAAAGGTGCTGGAGCTTGAGAGCACAAATGTTAAGGCCCTCTATAGAAGGGCTCAGGCATATATTCAGTTGGCTGACTTTGATTTGGCTGAATTTGATATCAAGAAAGCTCTTGAGATTGACCCTAACAACAGGTAAATGTTCTAATAAGTTACTTTATGAAGGGATAATTATAGACTGGTTCAAAAATCAAATATTTGTATCATTGGCTAGGATTGTAGACTAAAATTTATTGTGATTTTTGTGCCAGGGATGTGAAGTTGGAGTACAAGACTTTGAAGGAAAAGGTGAAGGAGATCAATAAAAAGGATGCAAAGTTCTATGGGAACATGTTCAGTAAAATGACGAAGTTGGATTCTCTTGACATTAATGTGAGTATTCCGTCTCTATTGACTCATTGTGCTTTTTCACTTCTTGATGGTGCATATAATTTCAAGTTGAAGGCAAAAAGGTTTAAATTGTTATCTCTCTATTTAATCTTCTACATTGGTATAATATGCAGAAATCGGCGCCAAAGGATGCTGAGCCCATGAGTATTGACAGCAAGGCATAGAGCACCATGAAAAATTCATTAAAACCAGTCTTTACGTTATTGTTTTCAACATTTGATAGTTGTAATGGATTTTTGTTTTCAACATTTGATAGTTGTAATGGATTTAAGGCATGTCATTTGGGACAATTTGTTCTATTGTCATGAGTAGGAAAAGTTGCGTTGATGAATTGAGTTACCGAAGCTGTTTCACATTGTAGAC
>Ga0315913_1000294_pt1 | contig 40152 bp, 13 predicted proteins | sample MpolsnodulesMG_FD_207736 | JGI IMG/M metagenome (GOLD analysis project Ga0315913, IMG submission 207736) | Medicago polymorpha root nodule microbial communities from Los Angeles, California, United States - small nodules | ecosystem: Host-associated > Plants > Roots > Nodule | place: USA...
AAAGAAATATAAACTTACAGGTTTTCTCACAAAAGCACGCAACTTTAAGGACTTTCCAGCAGCATTAACTCGTTGTTCATCGCCCCGCGGCACAAATGGAGCAAAAGCAAGCTCCCTAGGACGCCATCCTGAATCAGAGGAAGACGCCGTTTCGACAACAGTATCTCTAGACTGAGTATGCTCTACTTCACTACTACAACTACTACCAACAGGTCTAACTACCTCATCCATCACCCAAAAACAGACACAACCCACACCCTAATTTTCAATTTCAACTCACAAAATTTCCCTTTTCCCAATTTCTTCAATTCCAATTCCACTCTCATCACTCATAACATCATAAATTAAAGGGAGAAAGAAAAAAAAAGTAACCCCAAAATCCCCAATTTTTTTGACAATACTACGATACGAATTTGAGGAATTTACCAACGGATTTTAATCCCATCGTGAAATTGAACCTCCAGAATCATTGTACGGTCAGGAATAACCCGAGATCCATTGATGATTGAAGATTGAAATTGATGATGGTGAAATTTGATTTTCTTTCCTCTGAGAATGAATCGGAGAAAGGAAAACGGAAGGAAAAGAAAAATGGGTGGAAAGCGATTGGGATATTTGGTTTTCTTATATTTTATATAAAATATGAAATGAAATGATAAAATGTTTATTTACTATACTATACTATATGGTTATTTGATTTATTCAAAAATATAGTATATGGTTTTTTTGATTTGAAAGAAGAGAGTGTGGCAAATTGAAATGGAGATGGGCAATGCACGAGCACAACACAACACAACACACCGTCTGGGTTAGGAGTATATGGTCTAAGGTGGCATGAGAATGTGATTTCACTATGTTGGTGAGTATTTATAGCACAAAATTTAGGAATTTTATTTCATACGTATTTGGTACTATATTTCAACCAAATACATTTCAGTAAATACATGTATTTCTTTTCATTAATGTACTATTTCTTTGTATATAGGTTACATTTTTCATTAAAAAAGGTGTGTGAATTTAATTGGTATCTTTATGTGGTCAAATCTCATTTTATTTTGCTATGGTTCTTTTGAAACTTTCATGACAATCTTTATGCACCTTAGTAATATATTAAATAATTTTATATTTATGTAAATATTTGTAAAGATGGTCAATGTTTTTTTATAAGCAATATAGATGATCTAATATGTACATTCGTTCTGATCATTAAATTTTTATAGAAATATGTATCAAATAAAATGGTATTGAGTGTTCTTATATTAGTATAACATTATATCGATGTAACCTATTTGGGTTGGTCTGGTGGTATTGACTTGGGACCTGAGAGTGTGCTTCTCTCAGAGGTCTCAGGTTTGATTCTCTTTGTCGCCAATTGAAGTGAGCTAATTTAGCTTCTTAAAAAAAACATTATATCGATGTAATTTGATTCTTAATACTTACTAAATTTGAATATATAAAAGAAAATTGAGTCAACTAGTATATACTACATTTGATCTTATATATAAAATCAAACTAAGTCACGAAAGTGGATGTATTTGATTCAAAATTTAGATCAAATACATTAACTTTTATTGATCCAACTTTTTTTTTTTTTATATCGCATCAGAGAAAGAGAAACTATATATATACACCAAACAAAAATATGCATTTAAAAATATTTCTCCATTATCTTTTGTTCTTATTATTTTTTTAGGGTAATAACCTTTAATTATCAGGAATAACCTTTAATTAATTATTATTAACTGTATTCTAGTTTTATACCTCAAAATGTTGATTTCACATTGATTTTTGACTAATGCTAATTAGTACTATTAATTTGTTCTTTTTGTAATTATATGCAAGTTGATTTAAAAATCATTCAACAACAAAAAGTTTATATGAAAAACATATGAAGAATAAGTTGTAAAGTAAAAGACTAAATTAATAGTATTCCTTTTTATTGATTTTTTTTTTTATCAAGTAGCTTAGTGGTTAGAACTCACACAATTTAATTATGGAGAAGTGAGATGTCCGGAGTTCGAACCCGGCCCCTGCATCTAATATGCAATATCCCTGCATATTAATGGGTTAAATTGATGTTAGCTTTTTAAAAAGATGAAAGTGTTAATATTGGTCACCACTTGACTCTCTTTAATAGACTAAATTAATATTATTTATTTTTTTAAGGAAAATTAATATTATTTATTATTATTAGGATAGATTATGTCAAATATAAGTTATAGAGTGAGATTCCCTAAAAATAAAAATATAGAGTGAGATAAAGATAAGATGTGACATATACAATGTCTCTATCGAATGAGCTATTTTCATGGAAAATTTCAATTTATTCATCTTATGAGATGAATTTATAGAACTAAACTCCTTAACAAAAATATGATATATAACAATATAATGTTTTTGTCGCACACTTCATGATTACATGACATAGTAGATTTTATACTTAAATCGCGACAATGCCTTTGTGAACACAATAATATATATTTCTTTAAAATTAGTTATTAATATTTTAAGACAAGAATTTTAACTAGATAGAGCAATATAAGATAAGTTCTAAGATTAACAATACAATGTTATAAACAACACTTGAAAAATAAACAAGTAAAAAAAAACATTAAGTAGTCAATTTTGTATAATAATGAAACTTTTTAGAATTAAACAATTGGTTAATAAACTTTACGAAAGGATGAATTTCTTAGGAGAATCCGAGTTTCGATTTCTAGTTGAATTTTTTTGTCAGACTTTACCTACCTCCAGACCAAACTTTGACAAACTTGAGGTTAGCGCCAAATTTGTTTTGTAGTTAAGCTCTTTAGGTTGTGTGAAATTTTAAGTTTGGGTTGATGTTAAAACTAACATCATTCTAGATTTAGGGTAGGGGTACCGGAGAACTTAGAGATGAAAAATTGATGTCTCTTGAAAAGAAAATAAAAAGCACACAAATTATGTAGAAAAAAATATGAGACAAAACTTGTACTTATGTCTCAGAAAAAAATATAATAAAAAAGTTTTCTAGCACTAAATTGTTGATAATTTGGGGGGATTTGGATTTGATTTGTTTCACCGTTAACAAAGTAGAATGAGCTTAACTCCATTGTTTGTTTAACCCTACTTTCTCAAAAATATCGCACCTATACCTAAGTCCTATTATAACCCAAAAAGTCCTTAAAAGTGTGTACTTAACATTGATTTTGATTTACTGTTTATAAATGCTTCAAGCCTATGGTAATATGACAGATTTGCATATCGACTGTGGGAACCCTTTTCAAATTTGTGTGAGGAGTTGTGGGTAAGAAGGTTTGAGCAAGGCATCCGGTACATTATTACACCGGCCAGTGGTTGAACTTTTGAAAATATCATTGATTGGTAAGCTATTATATTATTGTTATTTTCCCATTTAGAAGTAGATTCCTTAGGGACAAGGAACGATGCAAGTTTGGGGTTGTGATGACATTAAGTCATACTATTGTTTTTAGTCCTTTTTTTATTCCTTTTTTAGCAAGATAGAGTCTTTTTCATGAATTACATGCTGAAATAAGCTGATAGTTGTTAGAAGTGTTAAGTTATCATATGTCTATGTACTGAGCAAGTTTTGCACAAATTTGATGAGACTTGGGTAGCTTCAGCTACTGGATATATCGCGCCATGTTGGACCTGTAATGTGGCACGTCTGGAGGAGCGTCAGAATTTGGTTTTTGAAAATATGAACAATTGTGGCACATTGGACCTGTAACATGGCACATTGGAAGCGTTTCAAAAGTGCTTCTATAAAAGCCAAACGTGAATTCAAAGCAAGAGTTCAATATTTTAGAGACTTCAGAGCATAAGAAGCAACAAAAGACCTAGAAATACGTTGTGGATCTCAAACCAAGTCATAGTTCATCTTGATTTATGTATGTTTCAATATTCCTCTGTATCTGATTGTCCTAGTTATGAGTAACTAATTCCTTGTTGATTAAGCCATGAGATGAATCTATTGTAAGTTGTAATCATGTGATTCGTATAAACTCTCTTTGACATCAATGGAATCCAAGTATTATTCTGTTTCACTTGTGCTTAATGCTTTTTATGTGATTTTGTATGACTACTAGCCCTAATTTTTTAATTATATAAATTGTTCTTGGAATTTGATTGACTACTAGCCATAGCTGTTAAATATGACCTAGTGAATCTATTTGACTTAACATATTAAGCTAGAGATAGAAAATCGTTGAGTTATAATATAGGAATTAACGAACTAGTAATGCTTCCAACGGTTATGAATCAACTTAAGAGATTATAACTTTAGGAAAGAGTTTTTACCCAAGAGATTGATCAAAACCATTGTGTTAATTCGTCGTAAAATTAGGCGAACATTGAGAGAGAAGAGGTGCAAATCACTTATAGTGAGAATAGATGATTCAAAGGCTTAATCACTTGTTAAATCTAAACTTCAAACCAACTTTAATCACACTTTTTTCTTACTTTTATGCAACCTGATAGATATTTAGCAAGTGAACCAAATTCAATCGAAGTAATAAAAATTCGTTTCCACGAGGACCGTTGTTAATTTCTACTTAGCAATTTCATTAGTAAGAAGGATGTATAAAATTTATATTGATGTCCTAGGCATTTGAGTGGTTTTGTAACATAAACGGATTAAAAACAATAAAAGATTGATTTTAGAAAATTTGAGAGAAGTATGGTTAAGACCTTCGAATCCTCTGAAGCTCTCCTATGGTAATTTGCACTCCTAGTTCAAACAATGATTATTTAGTTTCACGACAGATTAACTTAGTAACTCTACCCAATCCCTTAACCTAGAATTCTCCCCGCAAGTGGCAACCCCTTAATCTCTTAAGTGAATTCAAAACTGTTGGAGGTATTAAAAGAACGTTAATCCATATGTCATAACCTAATAATGATCTATATCTAGCTTGATTACTTAGGTTAAACCTATTACCTAGTTCAGAGTCAAAAGCCAGGGTCAGTGGTCATTCAATCTCTACGATCAATTTGCATGTTCATAAAGCTAGGGTCAGTAGTCGATGATAAACATACAAAAAACATTAAACAAAAAGTAATATGAATAAAGATTAAACTTTCAGTGAAATTCAAAGTAGTTCAACAAATTAGGGTTCCCATAGGATTACATCAGATTCATCTCAAGCTTAACCACAAAGGAATTAGTTACTCATAGTTATAGTATAAGCTAACTAACATAAGAAAAATGATTCATACATGTATTGGATGATTGACTATGAGTTGTGATGGTTGCCCACCAGATCTGCAAAGCTTCTGCTCCAAAATATGCTTTAGGTCTCAAAATTTGTGAACCCTTATTCTAAAAATAGATTTTTCATTATATAGGCCTGTGAAAATCGGCCCCCGAACTCCAAAATTCGGTGCCTGAACCTCCTTAAGTTACATAAAACGCGTGCCCAGTCTATCAAAATCGGGGCCCGAATTGCCTATTTCGGGGCCCGATTTTTTACGTAGCAAACTCTTCTTCTGGTGGCTGGAATTCGGTGCCCGAATGCTTAGATTCAGCGCCTAAATTGTACTTTTGCTGGAAATCCAATTTCTTCCCTTTTTATGCTTTAAGCTCCTTTTATCTTGCTAAATTATCCTAAAAGTTACATAAAAAATGTCTACCAAACTAGTAATGACAGAGTGTCAACACAACCAAACCATCTTCCTAGGGCAACCCAATTTCAACACATCATTTACATCAATGAAATTGCTAACTAAAAGTTAATAACAATCTTGGTTAAAACAAATTTATTATTACTTCGATAGTTTTGGTACACTTGTTAAATATCTATCAGACTATTTGAAAAAGAATATCTTTCTCAAGTTTGGGGTGCCCAAAATTCTCATAAGCGACGACGGTACACATATTTGCAACATAGTTTTAGCAAAACTTTTAGCTATGTATAATGTTATGCATAAAGTGGAAACACCATATCACCCACAGACAAGCGAGCGAGTTGAAGTATCCAACCGACAAATCAAGCAGATTTTAGAGAAAACATTGAACAATTTAGAATGGATTGGTCAATAAAGTTGGATGATGTTTTATGGACATATAGAACAACCTTCAAAATACATATGAAATTGTCACACTATCAATTGATCTATGGGAAAGGTTTGCCATTTACCAATATATATAGCGAATATATGGCCTTTTTGAGCTGAATTTTTCATTATTCTGATTATATCTTTAAACAAATTTGTTTTTAAAAATGTTATATTATTTGTATTATTGGAAAACATAAGAATTTTTATTATATTTGTTATATATTGGTAAAAGATTATCTTAAAAAACACGATTTTGTATTCAGTTACGTAAAAAAAACATGATTTGTTATTGAATTTAAAAGTCACAATCATGGTCAGGGCCGGCCCAAAGCAAGAGGATCCAGGCTCATGGCATAGGGCCTCCAAATTTTGGGGACCCAAATTATATTTTTTTGCATATAAGGCCTTAAAATATTCAATATATAGTAGTCCCGTAAAGAATTTCATGTATTGTTGCGTTGGTTCAGTGGCTGGGAAGCATTAATGTGTATAGTAAACTGGGTTGTGCATTTTTTGTTATAATTTTCTTTATTTTTTTTTTAACATGGGAGAAGATGTGAATTTCGGGCCTACTTTGTTCTTGATTTTAGGCACAACTCTCCTCCAATTAACGTCCCAAAAAAATATTATTATTTTTCTTTAAATTGCAGTAGGGCCTTTGAATTGTTGAAGACGGCCCTGATCATGGTGAGTGTCGGGGTTCAAACTAAAAAAAATTTAAAAGTCACATACATAGTGTCAATTTCGACCAAAAAACAAGAAAAAAAAACACATATACATGCGGTCTGTGGTTGTTGTCTTAGAACCTGTTTAGGTGCAGAGGAACCGGATTATTAGTTCTAAGGAACAGAACAGGGACCTTATTATTCATTCTGCTACTCTCGATCGACTTCACTATCATTCATGCTGTAGCAATGATTCTTGTTCCACACAAACCCAAAAGGAAGAAGAAGAGAAGTGAAAAGAAGGTAGAAGAAGACAGACTGAGCAACTTACCAGATTCCATTATCCATGATATTCTCTCCTTCTTGAACACCAAAGAAGCTTTTCAAACTTGGCGTACTCTCAACAAGATGGAACTATCTCACAAAGCATCTTCCAACCCTTAGATTAACTTCTAAACCCTTCAACTCTATCGACTCTTTCACCAAATCACTCTCTCGAATTTTGTCTCTTCGTGATGAATCCACTCCACTCCACTCCACACTCTCGAGTTTCTTGACAAAGGGGTTTCCGTAGAACCCCAAATACTTAATAGTATCGTAGAATACGTTGTTTCACATCGTGTCTAGGTATTATGAATCACCATCACTTGTCAAATTCACCAACTTCCATCTTGCTTATTTTCGTCTCAAACTTTAACTTCTCTTGACCTTTCTATTCACGTTCGTATTGGAGTATTTAACAAAGTATACTTCCCCAACTCTCTTAATTTACCTGCTTTAACCACCTTGGCTGTAAGGTTCTTCCACTTTCGCGCTGGCGATGATGGTTGCACTCGCCCCTTTTCCACCTTTAAGAAGTTGAATACTTTGGTGATTGAAAGTTTTAGACTTGTGGAGGATGCTGAAACTCTTTGTATATCAAGTGACACACTTGTCAATTTGACTATGTACGGATATGGATTTGATACCAATGCTAGTTTGATGTGCAACATATCTGCTCCTTCGCTTTCCAACTTTTCTTTTACTGGATCTCTCAACCAAAAACCAAGCCATATCCATCTTTGTTCTGTTAAACACGTTTACATCGATGCAGACACCGGATTCAATCGCCCCATCCAAGACGAATCTGCAGTCCTTCTCAACTGGCTGCTACACTTTTCTAATATCAAATCATTGACCGTCTCTTCTGATACTCTTCAGGTTTTGCTCTTCACTTTTACTCTTTTCTTTTATTTTTGTCAAAAATAAAATGTATCACTATCCTCCTCATCCTTCATTGCATTTCATATATAGGTTCTCTCCTTTCTTCCTAATTTATTCAAGGTTAAACTCTCTTCCTTGTGTTGTAACTTGGAGTTACTACAAGTCGAAATGAAACCGCCTTCACCTAAAATACACATGAAACTCAGCGCTAAGTACATGGATCAAGGTACCAAATTTGATATGACAACCAATACATTCATACCCAAAAGGAGTAGTGGACTTTTTGCTTCAAAACTCACCATCAGCAAAGGTTAACATCATTTGATATAATCATCATTAAGGTGAAACCAGAACCAAGAGCTCACAAGAATAGAGGATATAGATGCTGGATTTTGCATAGAAGGCATGAACCGTAACTATTAGTACTGTACTTGTACATATATGACATTAGTATGTCAACAACTTTTAAGGTGGACCATTTTATATGTGATTTTCTATGAACCATAACTATTTAGTAAGTTATTATTTTCATTACTATTATTCGTGTCATCGTTGTTATTCTATTCTCTACTCTCTTTGAATTTGTAAAAGTCACCCCATACCCTCTCCTTTTGAGATCTAGGTTCCCGGTAAAACCAGATAAAGATGAACTTATAGATTTCAAGCTCCACAACCACAATACACATTAAAAATAAAATTACAATATGCAAGTTTAGTGAATCGTTCGATCGAATTCAGACGACACGGATACACGCCTTTAACAAGACTGAATAAGGAAATCTACTACCGGAGCTCTCTTTCTGTACAATGTAGCTATGAGATAGACAGATTTACTAAATTTCCTCCTAAACAATCCATACAAGAAAACTATAGGTCACAAAGAATATACAGCATTGTATGTCTTCATTTGAGAATGAAAAGACAAAAACAAAATGACATGTCTAACAAAAAATGTATAGCATCTATCTATTTGGGTTCCACTTCAGATGAAAATGTGTACCCTCCACTGTAATCAAAGGCATCACTCTCAACAACATCATCCTTCTTTGTAAAAAGAGTATCAATGTAAGGATGTCTCATTGCAGCACCTTTAGAAACTTCAAAATTAGCGGCAGATGAAGAATCTGAAGTAGAATTTGTATTCATCCCATCGATATGTAATATGGTTTCCAGCACTTTCACAACTTCACTCATTGTTGGGCGGTCTGAAGCCAGGTCCTCAACGCATTGCATTGCCAACTCTAAGAACCTTCCAAATCCTACCAGGTTGGTTGTGTTTCTTACCATTGGATCCATTAGTCCCCTTAAACCATAATACTCTTCATCTTTGTTGTTCATTAAGGTTCGAACCTCGCGAACAATGTACTTACCCTTTTCAATTGGTTGTTTGGATGTTAGTAGTTCAAGCATAACTACCCCGAAACTGTATACATCACTCTTCTCAGTTAGTTCTTGAGTCATGTAATATTCAGGATCCAGGTAGCCCTGTAGATGTTAAGCATTTTAGTTGTCAAGTTGCAAAGGGAAAAGTAGAAAGCAAATTAACGACACAATTGGGGAGATTTTGCAGCTAATAGTTCCACATAAGATACTAGCAAGTAACATTTTTCTAGTTTTTGAAATATGGCAATGAAAACTACTATCAGTATCAGCCTCAGAAAAGACAACAATCTATTTATTTATTGATTGAAGAGCACTATGTATAAGAGGATTCTCTCTTGTCACAGAATCACACAATTGCTGCATTAACACCATCTTGATTCTATACAAATAAGAAGATTCTGATGCTATACCAATGTCCAAAGGCATCAGAACCTAGAAAATAATCATCTTATTTGACCTGAGTCCAAATGTCCAAATGCATCAGAATTTAAGTTTGTAGCAAAGTTGAGCAATTAAAATCCAAATAAAATTTAGATATTGTTATTCTATTGTTACTAACCAATGTCCCTTTGACCTGAGTTGAGACATGGCCTTTCTCACTGTCTGATACAAGTTTAGACAGACCAAAATCTGAAACCTTTGCAGTCAAATTTTCATCCAGCAAGATATTGGTTGACTTCACATCTCTATGTATTATGGGAGGGTTGGCAAGTTCATGTAAGTATGCAAGTCCTCTAGCTGAGCTAAGAGCAATACGAAGTCTCCTCTTCCAATCAAGTTGTATACCAGATTTTCCTGCAACTCACATTGATTGATGGAAAGGATTCTATTAGGTTCTTAAGCAGTATTGTGGATCTTTTTTTCTCTTGTTCTATAATATAAACAAACGCCAAAACCTAGAAAAATGATTTTTGTACAACCAAATTTAGACAACTTCCGCTACAACTTTTTCAAGTGGTTAACATAAGTTAAATTCATAGTAAATGTAGCTACGTTAATGGTTAGTGAGTTTTGACACCTACTATATTCATTATCATATACAAAACGTAATTTTATTTCAACTGCATTAAACATTTATACTATCGCAAAAATTGTCGAATTTTAGTTCTTGAAATAACAAAACTGAAAAAATAAGCTGCAAAGAAACATTTGTACAATACACTTAAGTCCTTTAATAATTTTTCTGTATGAAATGATTTTTACCAAACAGTGTAGTCAACAAAAATTCATTTGTGAATTTTAAATTTGTTTTTCCTTCAGAGAATAAGCTTAACTTTCAGCTTGAGTGTTCCTCCACTATGAACTTACCCGACAAACTCTCCCTTAGTGTTCCATTGGGGATAAATTCATAAACTAACATCTGTTCTCCTTGTTCAAAGCAGAATCCCACAAGGCCAACAAGATTCTTGTGATGAACTCTTGAAAGCAGCTCAATTTCATTCTTGAACTCTCGGCCTCCTTGCATTGATCCTTCCTGAGCTCTTTTGATTGCAACTATTTTTCTATCAGGGAACACCCCTTTGTACACCTAGAGCCAATAGTAAACAGTTACAAAACTCATGGTTAGCAAATTGAGATTCAAATAGTGAATCATAAGATATTATTTTTTTTGAATCTGGAATCGAATCTTATTATGAATCGTTAGAATACAATGCCAATTAAAATATGTCATTTGTGAGTAAAAAACAAGTAGCACAACAGAATTATAAGTTGATATATCATATATGAATCTCAAAATAATTCAAGATTCAAGTCATATATCAAATGATAAAAGAAAAATGGCCTGTAAAAAAAAGTGGTTGGTTGTACAAAATTAACAAAAAAGGTAGTGTCTACACTAAGTTTAGATAGTGATTCTTTTGAAAGAATCAAGATTTGTCATAGTGAATCAGAATTATAGTTGAGATTCATGTCCAAATAGATAGACACTAGATATTCGTATCGACTGGATTCAATTTAGTATCAATTTGAGATACGTCTCCATGTATCCATGAACTGGAAGATACTGAAAACCATGACAAAAAGATCTTCCTGAACTAGATGTTAACACAAATGAAATACCTTGCCATAGCCACCAAAGCCCAGTTCATTTCTTCCTGAGAAATTGTTGGTGCACTTTTTGAGTTCATCATAAGAGAACCATCTTGCTCCCTTCAATTGTGGTGCACCTCCACTATCCTTGCCACTTGATGCCCAGGATGCTGGAAGAAAAATGTGTCGTATAAACAAAGTTGATAAAAGTTAACAAGAAAATCAAAGTGAGAACGTTGTTTCATTACCAAATGGTCTACTTATTTCAATGGCTCTCTCTGCACGCTTCTTTTGCAGGATTGCATATACCATTAACCCTATGAGGCACAAAATCAAAGTTGTGCTTCCAGCTGTTATCCCAATAATAGTACCTATGCTAAGAGAAGCTCCTTTGTAGGAATCTGAAATAATTTAAATTTACATTTTGTTATAGATATAATATCACTGTTACCAGCTGCATATAAGTATTAATACACACATAATTAGTTAAAATTTACACCTTGTGTTTTCAGTTATCAAACAACAACGGCAATCAATTGTAAATTACAATATAGCATTAGACATACATCAATGCTGTGTATCGACTGTTAAGTACTTTTTTCATAAAGCTAAATATATAACATCAAAGCACATCAATAATGTTTGTATTGTATTTTTATGTTACCTGGAAAAGCATAAGGAAATGCAATGAAGTAATACGGTCCAAAGTTATGTGGAGGTTTGTAGGTTTGATTACTCAATGAAAATCCAAATCTTTGAACTTCTGACCTATTAAAATATTGTCCTGTTGGTGGAAAGAGTGCTAGTTGCATTTGAAGATAATCGTCACCATTAAAAAAAGGGTTTTGTAAAGAAACTGAGCCAGGTGTTAAACCTAACTTCACCCATAAACTCATTTCAAGTGAATGGAAAATAGTTATATTAGACAATTCTCTGAACAAAGATCCTCTAAAATACAAGATTCCTTGATATGGATAGGCACATTCACAACTTATTGGACTGAGCTTTTGGTCAAGGGGACATGATATTTCTCCACAATTAGCCAAGCTAGTGGAATAGAGCTGTTTAGGTTGTTGCTGAAGTTGGCAGTAATTTGTATTAAGGAGAGAAGCAATGCACACTGGATTTCCTATGAGACTGAAATACATGCAAAGATAGAAATCACTACATCAGTAAAAGGCCATACAAATGAAAGAGGTTCTATTTGGCCTGACTTATTTTCGTATTAAAGGCCATCTAAAGTTAATGCTGTTTGATAATCATTTTTAGCTTAAAAGATAGTATATTTTTTCGATAGAACAATAGAATTCGAGTCAAATAAAGAAATAGATAAAGTTATCAAAGGTCTTCCACTTGACTTGAAATACTGTTTTGCCTAACTTCTTTTATGGAAAAGAGAATTAAAAAACAATGCATGTCAAACGAAGCCGAAGTATGCAAGATTAGAAAGCAAAAAATGTTTTACATCAATGTATTTTTGTATTGTTCCCCGATTGTTACTGATGAAATCTGGTTGTCTTGTAAATCCACAAGCTTCAACCGAGGACAAATGCTGTCACCCATGTTTAGTCTTTTGTTCAGTGCATTGCTTCTTAGTTTCCTGAATTTAAAAGGTGAAAATTATGGTCACTGCTTCCAATGTTTGTAGTTTATTCTTATCTTCTACATTGAAGTCTGGGACTTACACTTGCTGTATTTGAGGACTGCTGAAGAGTTTTGATGGAAGAGGACCTTCAAGTGATCCAAACTCCATAATACTAAGCATAGTATAGATTATTAGATTTCATAACTTGACAAGGGAGAAACTTTTTTCTTCTTGTAAATTACTTACAGAGTGGTGAGTGATGATAAAGTTGAGAACCAAATTGGAGCTTTTGATGGATCAAAGTAATTGTTACTAAGATCCCTACATAACATTATCAATTGATTAGCATTATATGAATGATAGCATCATATAATATTCAAGGAACAATTCTGTTAATTGAACAACAAAAATTGGACAACTTTTGCGACAACAATATAAGTGGTTAACACAGTTCATATAAGCAGTTAATTAGGTTCAATGATTAATGGATATAACATGTGTCAAAACTTGTTAACCATTTACATAATTTCAGTAACCACAAATTTGGATTTAATTAACCTCAATTCTCAGGTGTTCAACTCTAGATGTAGTTGAACACCTAAAGTTATAGTTAACCCTGTCCTAATTCACGGATAATGAAGTAATGTTGGCGGCTAGTGAGTTTGACACATGATATATCTATTAACTATCTACTAAATGTAATTAACCACTGATTGAAATGCGCTAACCACTCAAATGTTGTCGTGAATATTGTCGAAACTTGGTTGTATGAAAATCATTTCTCTTAAAGGAAAGAAAGTAGAAACGCCAAATCATGCCAATTACTTACACATAATTGAGGTTATTCATTGAAGTTAAGTCTGGTAAAGGACCTGACAAATTGTTGTGTGCTAAATTCCTGGTAGAAAGTAACATTGTATAATTATCCATTGATGTTATTAGAAAATCCTTTTATATGTCCGCATCTCAAATCTAAGTACTCACAATACGGTGATGTTGCTAAGGTTGCTGAGATTTAAAGGGACCTCTCCTGTCAAGAAATTTCTGTCGAGCCGACTGTCATAAATTTGAAACAATTAACAAAAAGGTAATCAAAGAAGAATATTCAGTATAATGAAAATAAATGGAAGAAGGAATTTTGTGAATGTAAAGAACATTTGAAATATTAAGGAAATAATTACTTACAGAACCTCAACTGTCTGAACTAGTCCTATTGTAGAAGGGATACTCCCACTTAAATCATTTCCATCAAATAATCTGTCAGGAAGAACACAACAGTTCAAAACACCACAAAAATTGAGAGTTGAGACTATAAGCTTATCGAAACCTAAAATGATCTTGTTAGGATAAAAAACTTAACCAAGCTTATAACATAAGTGCTTATAATATAAGTTGTTATGTATAAGTTATTTCTACAACAAAAGATAAAATAAAGTCAAATTGGTTTCATATAACCTATAAGCTGTTTTCATAAGCTATCGCGAAGAGCGTATTAAAGTAAGCTGACTCACAAGTGCTTGTGATGGTAGAAAAACTCAAATAAGTTAATCCAAACATCGCAAATGTCAACTTACATGTGTATGAGTACCATGTGAGAGCTGAAAAGTTTTGGAGGAATGGTACCAGAAAGCTTGTTTTTATTGAAATGGCTGCATAAAATAGTAATTGAAAAACTGTTGATCTAACACTCATTATAACATAAGCAACTAATTATAGAGGAAAAGATGAAAGGGAGCATTGCTCTCTCAAATAGAATAAAAATAAGATGATATAAATCTAATATTTCCCAAACAAGTCTGTTGCAATTTGACTCAAAAATGAAAGTTTGTAAAAGTGAGGAATCGTGACACGATTCTTATGGCGTGTCACGATTGTTGAGGCAGAATGGGAGGTTGCTCCTGAAGCTAAATCGTGACACGATTTTTGGATAAGATTTGTGTACCTTGGGTCATACGTTTCAAATCGTGACACGATTTTGGCAATCGTGACACGATTTTGACAGTATCAGGTCACTATTTAAGTGTTTCAGTTCATTTTTTTTGGAGAGAGCTTTAAGAGAGAAAAACTTGGGAAATCAAAGGAGGTGACTTTAGGGTTAAGGGTCTTTGATTAGAGTTCTCTTGGCTTGGGAAACATTGTAAAACACCTTGGGTGAGTGAAAATCATTGAGTGTCTTGTTCTTTGGCGAGATTGGGAAAATTGGTAGAAATTAGGTTAGTTCTTTGTGAGCTTGTTGAAGCTAATTTCTTGTAACTCATTTGTATCTCTTTGTAAGAACTCATTGATAGTGGATTGGAGAGATAAATCTCTCCCCCCAAAGTAGGTCGTGATGGACCGAACTAGGTAAACATTTCTTGGTGTGTTTGTTTCTCTTCTCTCCTTATCTTTTGCTTATGGTTTTGAATTTTTCACTTTGTTTACTAGATTAGATCTAGATGTTGTTATTATTGCTGTTGCTTGTGTTTACTTTGCTATTGGTTACTACTTTCCCTTGCTCCACCCATCATAGTTTCATTGGTGTGAGATTTGAGTCCGAATTCACACCAAGTCTAACATTTTCAGAAACAGTGAAATGTCAGGACATTATTTAAAAAAAATGCAATCTTCCATTTTATGTTTATCACAATTGTTTATTACACAAGTCTTTTATCTGTTTTTGACAATTTAAAATGAACATAAATTTTAGAAAATGAAAATCTGAATATGTTTTTAGACAATAAGGAGTCCTAAAAAGCACTCACAAAAGTCAATAAAGAAACACAAAAACTCACAAGTGCTTAGCCTTTAAAAGGAGGTCTAATCCAGGGGTAGTGGAGGTTGAGACTGGGAGAGGTCCTGTAAGTTGATTGTCTGCCAAGTCCAACCAATAAAGTTTGGAGAGTTTTCCCAATGAAGGAGGTATTTTTCCAGTGAAGTTATTTGAGTTTAAAGCCCTGAATAATTCAATAAGAAGTGTATAGTATTAAATTACTAATCACTTATTTGTTATGCAAGTAAAAATAAATGTTTTAAAAACCAAACTGGAGAGATCAAATCCGCAAAACCTCCAGATCATGGTTCAATCGGTTGTACCGGTTCAATCTCGACTCAGCCACCTTACATTATAACAGGATCAAACCAATGGGCAAATTGGCTAGTTCCTGGTTCAACTTATTGAACCGGTCAGTTCAGTCCAATTTTTAAAACATCAGTAAAAATGCTTCTGCTAAAATAATTTCTTACAAGAAAGACAGCTCTGAAAGGTCCCCCAATTTATAAGGAATATTGCCACTGAAGCTGCAACCAGCCAAAATCCTGAAACAATGAAGTTTAAGGCTTATGCAAATTACTAAAAGTTTCACTTGAAATGACATTGGAAAATCAACTGGTTTTGTGTATCTAACTTACAGAATATTTAGCTTGCTTAAGTCTCCCAATTGTGGAGAGATAGGACCCATCAAACCTTTATTAAAGGACAAGTCCCTGCAGTTAAATATGAATTGAAACAAGTTGACATGCAAATACATACTATGGAAGATTTTTTGTTCCTTTTATTTTATGACTAAAGCTAAGTTAATTTTATGGAAACAATTTTCTTTAAAAGTATTGTAATTGTGATTATGGCTTGTTAGATTCTTGTACAATTAACAATCAATTTAGTCTATAAAGTATCACTCTCTTTCCAATTTAGTCTTTTTTTTCGGTGTAGAGTAAACTAGCACATAGCGTGAAAAAGGCGCTCCAAACTAGATTACAACTTAAGAGTTTTAGGAACAACAAAACACACTTCCATTCCATTAATCCAAAACAAATTGCACATGAGTGGCTAAACTATATTGGAAACCATTACACAGCTCCCCCTCTATTTAAAACAAAATCTGCTAACCCAATGCATTCCCCCCTGCTACTAAAAACCAGTAGAACTAAAAGTCTCCTACACTCTGCAGCAAACAATTCCATAGAAACACTTTCTAGATACAGTCAACAGCAACAAACCGCGAAGCCAACACAAATTCCAAAGCAACAGCCAACAAATCTCCTTAGAAAGGCAAACTTTAAACAGTTTGAAAACAAACAAGTGATTAGACCACTAATCCGAAAAAATTAAATTTTTATTCCTACCCACCCTACTAATGAATCAAGACCAAGATAGTTGTTTGATGCGATCTACAACTTCTCACACATTGATGATTTTTACGTTAAAAATTATATGATTATATTCCAATCAAATACGCCTAGCCTTGTTAAAAATATATGATTATAATTTTCCCCGGGTTGGAAGCCTTTCTTGCAACAATTTTCATCCAAAGCAATTTTTGACGGCATGGAGGTAACCCAAAGTCGCCTAACCTCAGATGTGAATTCTGCATCTGCTTGCAGGCTGTGCAACAATTCATAACAGACCCTGACTGAAAATCCTGTGCATTTGTCCGGTAGCCAGTCCTTAAAGTATATCGAATTTGTCATTTAGTCTCTAAAGTATATGAAATTTTTTGCTTTTTAGTCCATGCTATATTATGATGTTAGAAACTAACATAATGAATTTTCATATACTTTAAAGACTGAACTGACGAATTTCATATACTTCAGAGACTACTTATCATTTTTATATACTTAGAGACTAAATTAAAGAGAGAATAATACTTTAGAGACTAAATTGATGATTTACTTAATACTTATATTAGTCATATGGTGCAACCTTAATGCTAGCCTTTGGTTTCATTTTAATAATAATAAACATAACACAATACTTACAAGGATCTTAATTCTGTGAGTCCACCAATATCTCCACCTAATTGACCCTTCAGGCCCATGGTTGACAATCCCCTATATTATTTATGCGCATGACAAAGTATAATTTCTTAAATTAGTAGTTGGAAAAGTGTGATAAAATTAATATACCAAAGTTCACAAGGAATAATAATGTTCAATTTATATATATTACAATGAAGTAACCCTTGATTTATTGCAGGTTACTCCTTCCCAAGGTGCTCCACAAGGGTCATCTGATTTGTCCCAGCTGGGTGGTGTATCTTGCCATGCATCTTTTAGAGACATAAGTACGGTAACTGCAACAGTATATAAACATTATAAAAAATGCATTAACCTGTAGTAACTTAAGTCGTATTTGGATAAACAACTTAATTAAGTGCTTATCATACAAGTGTTTATGTGTAATAAGTTATTTCTATATCAAAGAATAAAATAAAGTTAATCTGTTTTTTTATAAACTATAAGTTGTTTTTCTAAGTTATTTTGAACATCTTCACTAGTGTTTATGCTAATAGATAAGTTCAATAGACTTGTCAAAAAAAGAAAAAGATAAGTTCAATAGACAAATCCAAACATGTCCTTACTATGATATTGTGTTTTGGCATGAAATTAACATTCTCACTTGTTTATTTATGAACAATTATCGTATTACACAAGCAAATCAATATTTGACAAACCATTTTACTACTCAAGATAAGCACAGATGGACTAATGAAAATAAGGGTGTGTTTGTTTAAGTCACTAGGATAGCTTTTAGAGATTTTTTAAAAATTATGAAGCTAATTTCTGTTTGTTTAATATCATAAAAATATTATTTTTAAAAATTCTGAAGTTAATTTTCGTTTGTTTACAATCATAAAAATCTCTTACAATTGAGTTCCTTGTTCTTAGAAAAAATAGATTTTAAAAAAGTTACTAGAATAACTTTTCATTTTAGGGTTAAACATGATTTTTTTTTTAACAAATTGATTTTTAAAAAAAATCCTAGACAAATACTACTAAAACTACAAAGTGATTTTTTCTAAAAACAACTTAAAACAAACGCACCTTAAACCGAATGAAATAAAACTATTTACTACACACAAATTACACATTTGATCGATATAAGGGATGCTATGAAACATTACCATCTTGAGGATCAGTAAATGAAGAGATGAGATGAATTTGAGCCCATAAGAATAACAAAAAGAGAAACACACTTTGTATTTCCATGCTAGAAATAGTTCTCAATCAACTTCTAAACAATTTGCTGATTATATAGCACAAACAATGGGATCAGACAAAATTTGTCTCAAGCAAAGAAATGATATTATGCGTTGCATGTAAGTAACATGCTAGCTACCAACTAGCAAGAAACAAAGTCAAGTGTAGAAAGTCTAGGATGAAGAGGAAGTAGTGAAGGACAAAAATACAATGAGGTTTCATAAAGACAAAACAAAGAAAGACACTTGTGGTTACTGCTCAATTTTTGTTGATTTTCCTATCTTAATTACAATCTAATCCAATTCAATACTGTTGCATGCCACGTATCTATATATTCACTATCATAGACTCATACTCTTCTTCTGACTTTTCAAACTCTTCAACTTAGCACCTAACCGAATTGCTATGTTACCCTTTCTTCACTTCATAGCTAGCAAGTCGCTCTTAACTGTCTTGTCATCATTAATTAATTTTGCTCGCTTAGTGACCAATAGAAAAGAAATCTTGCAACTTGTTCATCGTTCCTTTCCATTGATGTTGCTAAGTCATGTGTAAATTATACCCAATAGTAAATGTTAGGGTAGCATTTATATATTAGTGCATGCACATTTAATAGAGTAACGATAGGTGTACACGGGATCCATGCATGCGTAAAACTTTTTAACTATTAACTTACTACCAGGGGCGGTTTCACCCCCCGGCGACCCCGGGCGGTCGCCCCGACTCGATCGATAATTTTTGCATATTAGACCTAATCCAAAAGTCAATCAACACAGTTACAGAAAGAAAAAGTTTGGCAAAATCTAAAAGTTCTCACACACAAATAGACCCAGAAAAGACATTTACCTCCTAATTTTATTTAGCACACTATTGAGAGGTCCATCTCTTTTATTTTAACGGGTTAATTGTTCAAATTGACCCTGTAATATACATTATGTCTTAAAAATGACTCTGTAAATTACAAAACATATATTCTAACATTGTAACTTGAATTTCTTCTTATTTTTGACCACCCTATAATATACGCGTAGTCTAAAAATGTGACCTACAAGTCGAATTTTTTCACTATTTTTTTCATACATGTTTAGCACGTTAAAATATAGCTTTACACAAAAAATTCAATTTCTTCGACCAGGGATAAATTAATTATGAATTTTTATTCCCTCATAATTATGAACTTCTTAAACAATTTATAATTAATCTGTATCTCATTTAATAACTACAAAATTTCATTGTGAAGGTTCTTATCATGTTTTAGTCATGCTTACAAAATTAGGGAACTAAATTTGACTGTGAGTATACACTTACGCGGAATAAAATTTCAATTTTGCACGTTTTGGTTGAAAAATCAAAATAAATTTAAACGACTTCGAAATGCTATGAAACTTTACAGATCCTTTTTATGTACTTTTATAGATGTCTCTGCAAATAATGAGCTCAAAATTCGATTTATAGGTCGAGATTTCCGTTGTTTTGTTTTTTGAGTTTTTGCACTTTAGAAATTCATAATTAATTTGTCGTTTGTCGAAAATTTATGATTTTTTTTTATGTAAAGCCATATTTTAACGTTCTTAACTCGCCTCTAAGAAATCATGAAAAAGTTCAATCTCTTTGTTGCTTTTTTGGACTTCGCGTATATTACGGGGTTATTAATAATAGAAATCTCGAATTACATGGTCAGATTACATGTTATTTAATTACAGCGTCAATTTTTCAGACGTCACGTATATTACATGGTCAACTTCAATTAATAACTCTATTTTAAACTGTATTTTTGTTGACAAAATGAGGAACCTCTTTTTTTTCGATTTATGACTGTTTATAAATTATGTCACATGTGAATTTGCGATAAATTTTTTGCACAGGCTCCATAAATTTCCTGGCTCCGCCACTGCTTACTACTCTATTCTCTCCTTCTCAAACCCTAACCGTCACCCCTTTTCTTCTTGTCTAGGGGTGATTTAAGGTCAATTTTGACCCAAAATTACCCATCCAAATTGTTTTTTCTTCTTTTCTAATTGAATAAGTGATTTCCACCTATTCTCAGTTTTCTTTCGTTTGTTTTTGTGATTTCCTCTGCACAACTCTGTTTGTTTTAATTTCTCATATTTGTGTTGTGTTTTTTATTTCTCGTCATCATATGGTGTTTATTTGATTCAAGTTGAAAGATTAGCTTTGAGCAGGTCCATGTTCGTTTTATGCTATTAACACGGATGATGTGAGTTTGTTTGCAGATTCATCCTTTTTGTTTTTGGTGACTTTGGATTTATAGTGTATCAATGTATCCTATCAATTCGAATGAATGAATAATGTTTATTTTTGCAAAAAAAGGTGTACATGGGATTCTCTCCATTTCTTTTAGTTTTTAATTAAATAAATGTTGTATTTACACATTTTTAAAATTGAAAACATTAATCGAATATTTATTCATCAAAACTTTGATAATGTAACTAACAGAGGGGATAAAAAAGGGACCTTGACTCCTTCCAGATGGCTTAAATTAAGGCGCTAATCTTGTTTGTATCTCATCTTCCAATGCAAGTGCCATATACATGATGTAGTAGTGAAGCCTCAAATGAATTTAACGCATCTTTGGACCTCAATTTAACTTAGGGATTAAATATATTCATATTTAAACAATAATTGTAGCCCATATTCATGTTGTGCGTGCATGAAAAAATTGAATAGGGAACATAGGTCTGAAAATAAATTCATTCATTATTACAGAAACCAAATTTTAGAAGTAATGATAAAACATAGATGTTGCAGGAATTGTTTCAGTATGCTTTTTTTTAATTGAAATCTTATTGTTGCTTTTATGGTTGAAGAGAATTCGGCTTTGACATTTGAGAGTTAATAGCAAGGAAACATTTCGTTGGAAACTTGAAAGGAAGTTGGAAAACTAGTTCCTTGTTCACTGATGCAAACAGAAATTTATTAACAAAGAAACTGATACTATTTTGATAATTAGAAGATGATTTTATCTGGTGCTGCTGTATTGGTTTTTTCTCCTTATTTTGATGATACTGACTTCATTATATTGTTTATTGAGTAATGCTATATCTCGCGAAAGCTTTCATCCCCCAAAGATTCACAGATCAGAATTTAACTAATCAAATCTCGTCCTTGGTCGGAAAATACAGCAGGTTAGTGACTGTAATTTATGAATGACTTTCAAATACTTGGCTGAACATGTGTCGTGATTTTATCAGGTTGTTTTCACTCGCGATGTAAAGCATTTTCCTTGTCATTTTTTTATTTTTTTTCCTCCAAATTTTATGGTATTTTTATAATTTTGTTTAGTAAAACAAACGAGCCTACCAAGTTTGATATATTCATTGTTCACTAGATCCTCAACTAGGAGCCAATGAAAGTATAGTTCCGGACAAAAACACTAATTTTTCTGTCTTGTATGGTTTTTTAGAAACCTAGGATGATAAAAGCTTTCCTAACTTGTAAGACTTAGTTAGACATTGTCCCGTTCCCTTTGCCTTGTAGATATTTTTTATTTTTTAGAGGCGTTGTTATTTTTTTACTCCTTTGGTTATGACTTGCATATACATAAAATTAGTATGTCAGACAGATTTTAAGGTGAATCATCCTGCAGACAGCATATGCTGGAGTCAAAAGTCAATACATCGGTCTGAAATGGTAACATCAAGATTGAATGGTGTAAATTTCAAGATCGATAATTGACATTAAAAAGAAAATTTAGATACACAAGTTTTGTGAATCGTCCTATCAAATTCAGACAGCCTGGATCACATGCTATAACCATAATGAATGACTTACTATATACTGCAGCTGTCAGATAAACAAACTTGATACATTTCCTCCTAAACAGTACATACAAGAAAACTATTGGCCACAGAAAGAATAGACACCATTATATTTTGTATACAGCAACAATGATGAAAAGAGACTAGTAAATGTTTTAAATTTGAGAATGAAAAAAGAAATAAAAAAGACATGTCTAACAAAAATTTATATCATCTATTTGGGTTCCACTTTTGTTGAAAGTGTGTACCCTCCACTGTAATCAAAAGCATCACTCTCAATAACATTATCCTTCTTAGTAAAAGTATTATCAATATAAGGATGTCTCATTGCAGCACCCTTAGAAGCATTAAAGTCAGTGGCAGATGATGAAGCAGAAGTGGAATTTGTATTAATTCCATCATTTTGTAATATGGTTTCTAACGCTTTCACAACTTCACTCATCATTGGTCGGTCTGAAGCCAATTCCTCAACGCATTGCATTGCCAACTCTAAGAACCTTCCAAATCCTATCAGGTTGGCTGTGTTTCTCACCACTGGATCCATTAGTTCCCTTAAACCATAATACTCTTCATCTTTGTCGTTCATTAAGGTTCGAACTTCACGAACAACGTACTTACCCTTTTCAATTGGCTGTTTGGATGTCATCAGTTCAAGCATAACTACCCCGAAACTGTACACGTCACTCTTTTCGGTTAGTTGTTGAGTCATGTAATATTCAGGATCTAGATAGCCCTGCAGATGTTAAGCATTTTAGTTATAAAGTTGTTTTTTCCATAAGGAAAAATAGAAAGCAAATGAAAGAAACCATTATGAAGATTTTGCAGCTAATATTTCCACATGTGATACATGAAGTATCATTTTTTTTTTGTAATGTGAAATATGTTAATGAAAATCACTATGAAGCATAGAAAAAGACAACAATTTATTTATTTATTGAGGTGAACTATATATAAGAAGATTCTCTCTAGTCATAGAATCACACATTTGATGCACTAACGCTATCAATATCATCGGATAAAAATAAGACAACCTACATTCTGACTTTGATTCAAAGGTCTAGATCGCTAACTATGTGATCACATAATGCAGAGAATTCAAATCCATCGATTAGAATTTAAAGTTTGCAGCAAAGTCGAAAAATTAAATTTCAAATAATTTTTTTTAATAGTGTTAACCTATTTAATTAGTTATTTGATTGTATAATGCATATAATGCACCTATATGTGCGAAAATTGTGGTTTTGGTGGTGTTTCCGAAACTAAGGTTTTTTAACAAAAATAAGATAGAAGGTCTCATCAAAATAAAAAATGGTGGAATGTTACTCACCATTGTCCCTTTAACCTGAGTTGAAACATGGCCTTTCTCACTGTCTGATACAAGCTTAGAGAGGCCAAAATCTGCAACCTTTGCTGTCAAACTTTCGTCCAGCAAGATATTGGTTGACTTCACATCTCTATGTATTATGGGAGGGTTGGCAAGTTCATGTAAGTATGCAAGTCCTCTAGCTGATCCAAGAGCAATACGGAGTCTCCTCTTCCAATCAAGTTGATATCCAGATTTCCCTGCAACTCACATTGATTGATGCAGAAGATTTTATTAATCTCTTAGAAGTATTGGGGAACTTCTTCTCTTGGTCTATAATAGGAAAATGATTTTGTAGACAACTTTCACAACAACTTTTTAAGTGGTTAATGAAACTACGTTGATGGTTAATGAGTTTTGACCCTTATGCATCTATTAATCATCTATTGAACCTAATTAATCATCTATTTAAACTGCATTAACCACTTAGAATGTTGTCGCAACAGTTGTTAAAATAACGCAACTGAAAAAAAATAAGTTGCAAACAAACATGTGTATAGTACAATTAAGTCTAACAATTTTTCTCCATGCAATGATTTTCTACTAAATAGTTCAATCACCAATAGTTCATTCTTAAATTTAAAATTGTTTTTCCTTCAGAGAATAAGCTTAGCTTTCAGCTTGACTGTTCCTTCACTATGGACTGACCTGACAAACCCTCTCTAAGTGTTCCATTGGAGATAAATTCATAAACCAACATCTGTTCTCCTTGTTCAAAGCAGAATCCAACAAGGCTAACAAGATTCTTGTGATGAACTCTTGAAAGCAATTCGATTTCATTCTTGAACTCCAGGCCTCCTTGCATCGATCCTTGCTGAGCTCTTTTGATTGCAACAATTTTGCCATCAGGGAACACCCCTTTGTAGACCTAGAGCCGATATAATAGAGAATTATGAAACTCATGGTTATCAAATCAATATTCAACAGTGTATCGTAAGAACCATTGCCAATAAAAAAGCCAGTGACATAACAAAATTATAAGCTGATATATATTATATGAACCTTAAAATAATTAAAGATTCAATCATATATCAAATGACAAAAAAAAAAGGGTTGTTAACACAATGAAAATACCTTGCCATAGCCACCAAAACCAAGTTCATTGCTTCCAGAGAAATTGTTGGTGCACTTTTTGAGTTCATCATAAGAGAACCATCTTGCTCCTTTCAATTGTGGTGCACCTCCACTGTCCTTGCCACTTGGTGCCCAGGATGCTGGGAAAAATAGATGTTTGTGACAACTAGAAAATCAAAATAAGAACTTCTTTTTGGAATAAAAATGAGAACTTTAATTACCAAATGGTCTACTTATTCCAATGGCTCTCTCTGCTCGCTTCTTTTGCAAGATAGCATATACAACTAACCCTATGAGGCAAAGGACCACAAATATGCTCACAGCTGCTATCCCAATAATAACACCTCTGCTAAGAGAAGATCCTCCGCGGGAATCTGTTACACATAGTATGAAAATATCACTTACCAGTTGCATAGAAGTTGCAATGGTAATTGTACTAGTATTGAGAACCCGTGCAATGCACATAGTCAAGATAATATATATTAGTTACAATTTACATGTTGTTGTGTTCAGTTTTTTAACAACTATGACGTTTATCAGTAAATCATAGCATCACATATTCACATTAGACATACATCAATGTTGTATATCAACTGTTAAGTACTTTTATAAATCTAAATATAACATCAATAAAGTTTGCATAGTATTTTTATCTTACCTGTAAAAGCATAAGGAAATGCAATGAAGTAATAGGGTCCAAATTCATGTGGAGGCTTGTAAGTTTGATTACTCAATGAAAATCCAATTCTTTGAACTTCTGTCCTGTTAAAATATTGTCCTGTTGGTGGAAAGAGTGCTAGTTGTATTTGAAGATAATCGTCACCGTTGAAAAAAGGGTTTTGTAAAGAAACCGAGCCAGGTGTTAAACCTAACTTCACCCATAAACTCATTTCAAGTGAATGGAAAATAGTTATATTAGACAATTCTCTGAACAAAGGTCCTCTGAAGTAGAACATTCCTTGATATGGATATGCACATTCACAGCTTTGTGGACTGAGTTTTTTATCAGCGGGACATGAGATTCCTCCACAATTAGCCAAGCTAGTGGAATAGGGCTGTTTAGGCTGTTGCTGAAGGTTGCAGTAATTTGTATTTGAGAGACCAGTACTGCACACTGGATTTCCTATGAGACTGAAAGGCATGAATAGGTAGCAATCACTACATCAGAAATAGGTCATACAAATGAAATGGCACACGAAGGTTCCATTTGACCTGACTTATTTTAGTATTAAAGTTAAAGTTATCTGGTAATTATTAATATTTTTAAGTTTAAAAGTATTTTTCGATATAATGATAAAATTTGAGTTAGATAATAAAAAAATAGATAAAACTATCAAAGGTTTCATACTCGATTTAAAAAACTCAACTCAACTACTTTTTGGAAAGTTTTTTACATCTAATTTTTATTTGTAAAAGATTTAATTAAGAAATAATAAGAAATAAGTCAAGTCAAACGGATCTGAAGTATATCAGATTAGAAAACAATAAATGTCTCACATCAATGTATTTTTGTATTGCGAACTGAGTGTTACTGTTGAAATCTGGTTGTCTTGTAAATCCACAAGCTGCAATTGGGGACAAATGCTGTCACCCATGTCTAGTGTATTGTTCAATTTATTTTTTCGTAGTTTCCTGAGAAGAATGAATGTTATGGTAAATCATTCAATTATTTATAGTATATTCTAACCTCAAGCTCTACTTATGTTGAACAAAGAAGTTTAGGACTTACACTTGCTGTATTTGAGGCATGCTGAAGAGTTTTGATGGGAGAGGACCTTCAAGAGATCCAAACTCCATAATACTACATAGCATAGGTTTGGAGGGAAAAAATCTTAGTTAGATTTCATAACTTGATAAAGGGAAAAATATATTCCTGTAATTTATAGACTTACAGAGTGGTGAGTGATGGTAGAGTTGTGAACCATATTGGAGCTTCTGATGGATCAAAATTATTGTTGCTAAGATCCCTACATAACATCATCAATTGATTGGCATTATGTGATTGATAACATCATATTAAAGGAGCAATTCTGTTATTTGAACAACAAGAATTAGACAACTTTCGCGACAACGATCGAAGTGGTAAACGCAGTTCAATAGGTGGTTACCTCTCGTGTAGTTGAACGCCTAAAAATTACGGTTAACTACGTCCAAATTCATGGCTAATGAATTTTGACACCTGGTATATTCACTAATCGTCTATTGAACGTAACTAATCACCTATTTAAAATGTGTTAACCGCTTAAAAAGTTGTTGCAAAAATTGTCTAAACTTAGTTGTACAAATATCATTGCTTTAAGATGAAAGAAAGTGGAAACTCCAATGCATGCCAATTACTTACACATAATTGAGGGTATCCATTGAAGTTAAGTCTGGCAAAGAACCTGACAAGTTGTTGTGTGCTAAATTCCTGGAAGAAAACAGTACTGCATAAATATCACTTGATGTTATTATGAAATTATTTTATGTCTATATCTCAAATCTAAGTACTCACAGTTCATTGATGTTACTAAGGTTGTTGAGATTTGAAGGGACCTCTCCCGTCAAGAAATTTCTGTCGAGCCGACTGTCATAAATTGAAAGAAAAAGGTGATCAAAGAAGAACATTAAGTATAATGGACATAAATGAAAGAAGGAATTAAGTGAATGAAAAAACATTGAAAATATTAAGGAAGGAATTACTCACAGAACCTCAACTGTCTGAACGAGTCCTATTGTAGAAGGTATACTTCCAGTTAAATCATTCCTATCAAATAATCTGTCAAGAAGCAAACAACAGCTCAAAACACCACAAAAATTTAGAGTTGAGACTATAAGCTTACAAAAGCCTATAAATAAATGCGGAAATATCAACTTACATGTGTATGAGTACCATATCAGAGCTGAAAAGTTGTGGAGGAATGGAACCAGAAAGCTGATTCTTATTGAAATGGCTGCATCAAATAGCAACAAAAAAAATTAGTAAAACAAAAAATAGCAATAAAAATGTACTGATATGGATTAGAATACTCAATATAACATTAGAAACTAATAATACTAATAGAGGAAAAGATGAAAGGGAGCACTGTTCTATGCACTACGACTCGTTGACTTTTCATTTTTCTGTTTTTATTTTCATTTCAACTAATAAACATTAGAGAATATCTAGGTTCAATATTTCCATTGCCATTTTCATTTTGAAAATGTCACGACGTTGTTTTCATTGTTTCTAGGAATGATTTTCCTAGCTTGTCTCCATCTGTCAAAATTATTCATTACACAATTATTTATTACACGAGTCTTCCATCTCTTTTTTTTTTTGAAGGAAAGTCTTCCATCTCTTTGTTAGCAATTTAAAATAAACAAAAATTTTAGACAATGAAAACTGATAATTTTTTTAGAAAATAAAGAAACCCTAGAAAGTACTCACAAATGTCAACAAAGAAGCAAAAAGAAAGAAAAAACAAGCAACTCACAAGTGCTTAGCCTTTAAAAGGTGGTCTAATCCAGGGGTAGTGGAGGTTGAGACTGGGAGAGGTCCTGTAAGTTGATTGTCTGCCAAGTCCAACCAATAAAGTTTGGAGAGTTTTCCCAATGAAGGAGGTATTTTTCCAGTGAAGTTGTTTGAGTTTAAAGCCCTGGATTATTCATGTGTATAATATTAAATTGCTACTCACTTACTTGTTATGCAAGTAAAATGAATGTTTTAAAAACCGAACTGGAGATTGAATCAATCGGCAAAACATCCAGATCATGGTTCAATCGGCTGAACCAGTTCGATCTTGATTCAACCACCCTACAATATAACAGGATCAGACCAATCGGCGAATTGGCTAGTTCCTGGTTCAACTTATTGAACCGGTCAGTTCAGTCCAATTTTTAAAACATCAGTAAAAATGCTTCTGCTAAAATAATTTCTTACAAGAAAGATAGCTCTGAAAGGTCCCCCAATTTATCAGGAATATTACCACTGAAGCTGCAACCAGCCAAAATCCTGAAACAATGAAGTTTAAAGGCTTATGCAAATTACTAAAAGTTTCACTTGAAATGACATTGGGAAATTAACTGGTTTTGTGTATCTAACTTACAGAATATTTAGATTGCTTAAGTCTCCCAATTCTGGAGAGATAGGACCCATTAAACCTTTATTAAAGGACAAATCCCTGCAGTTACATGAATTGACACAAGTTAACATGTAAATACATACTATGGAAGATTCTTTGTTCCTTTTATTTTATGACTAAAGCTAAGTCAACATTCCACTAAAAAAAAAAAGCAAAGTCAATATTTTGGAGACGCTTTTGTTAAAAAAGTATTGTAAATGTGGCTTGTTAGATCCTTGTACAATAAACAAACAAGATAGTCCTTAAAGTATCTCACTCTCTTTCTAATTTATTTAATCTTTTAAAGTATATAAAAATAATAAGCAGTTGATTTAATATATGTAATTGGTCATTTTAGTCTTTAAAATACATGAAATATGTCACTTCAGTCCTGCTATTATGATGTTAGGGTTTAACATGACATATTTTCATATACTTTAAAGAGGCCAATGATGAATTTTATATAATTTAAAGATTACTTATTATTTGTATATACTTTGGAAAGAAATTGATGGTTTATTCTATACTATTGCTAACATAGTGCAACCATAATGCTAGTCTGTGATTTCATTTAAATAAGAACCAGAAAACAATACTTACAAGGATCTTAATTCTGTGAGTCCACTAATATCTCCACTTAATTTACCCTTCAGGCCCATGGTTGATAGTCCCCTATATTTTTTATGTACGTGACAAAAAAAAAAATCTTAAATTAGTAGTTGGAAACGTGAATAAAAGGGTAATGAAAATATACCAAAGATCACAAGAATCAATAATGTTGAATTGAAGATTTATTACAATGAAGTAACCCTAGATTTGTTGCAGGTCACTCCTTCCCATGGTGCTCCACAAGGGTCATCTGATTTGCCCCAGCTGGGTGGTGTATTTTCCCATATATCTTTTAGAGATCTAAGGGCGGCAACTGCAACAGTGTATAATCATCACAAAAAATGCATTAGACAATAGAAAATTAGATCATGTTTGGATAAACAACTTAATGAAGCGCTTATTCTTGATAAGCACACACATGGACTAATGGAAATAAAGTAGATGGAATAAAGCCATTTACAACATAACCGATACTTTTGATCAATAAAAAGGATGTTATGAAACATTACCATCTTGAGGATCAGTAATTGAAAAGATGAGATGAATTTGAGCCAATAAGAATACCAAAAAGAGAGACACACTTTGTATTTCCATTTTAGAAATAGTTTTCAATTAACTTCTTCACCAATTGCTGATTATAGCACAAACAATGGGATCAGACAAAAATATTTGTCTCAAACAAAGAAAGAATATTATGCATTGCATGTAACATGATAACTAGCAAGAAGCAAAGTGAAGTGTATAAGGTTTAGGATGAAGAGGAAGTAGTGGAGGAAAAAAAAATACAATGAAGACACATAAAGACAAATACAACGAAAAAGCTTGATTTGGTTGTTTCCTACTCCATATTTATTGATTTTTCTTATCTTAGAAGCTAATCCAACTCAATATAATGTCGCATGCCACTTCCTATAACACAATCATGATCTTTTTCTGACTTTTTCAAACACTAACTTAGTCACAAACGAATTGCTATGTTGTCCTTTTATTCACTTCTCAGCAAGTTGCTCTTAACCGTCCTATCATCATTAATTTTACTTTCTTAGTGACCAATAGAAAAATATCTTGTCTTGCAACTTAGGCAAGGCATCTTTCATTTCATTGATGTTATTATTATCAAGCTATTGACAGCAGTTGGGTAGGTGTGACATGGCCCCACCTTACTAAATCCGCATGTTATCTATTTCCATGAGTTGTGGACAAAGTTTATACACATATTTTCTGTTCATGCTGGTGCCTAATAGTAATAACATTGTTAATTGGAAGGAATATTTTTTAAAAAGTTGTATATACATGCATTTTTCAGAAAATATTACTATATATTGGCTTTTTGAACTTGTGTTCTTAAGACACTCTAGCATTTTGCATAATTTTATAATAACTCATCTAGTTCTATATATAATAAGAAGAACAAAATAAAATAGTATCTATACAGTATAAATATAATATTTCTTTGGGTAATGCTATCCAGTACCTCCGGGGCACTAGTTAAGGAGCAATAAATAAATGAATCTCATTTAATTAAAGTGAGTAATAAGTCAACTAATTAAAATATGAAAAATGTGCATTCAATACTCTATCAAATTTCCTATTTTGTAATGCAAGCATGAAATCCTATTTTATTTTGAAGAAGATTTTGTAATTTCTATGCATTTGATGATTTTGTATTTGATATTTAATTGGTTATGTTTTATCTTTGGAATTGTTGATTTATTTTGGACTTTATTTTAATTGGATATCTTATTACTAATTATGCATAGGCTTTTCATGAAATGGTTTGAAAGAAAAAAATGATTCATAAAAAATTCACGGAAAAAATATTGGTTCAAATAAAATCCACAGGAAAAAAAAATCGTTAAGAAATGAAAAGGATATAGGGATGTAAATATGTAATGGTTCAATTTCGAAAACCGAAATCACAAGAAAAAGAAAGGAAAGGAACCGTGTATAGTTGTATAAAGAAAGGAAATTTAATAGAGTATTAAATACAATTTTTTTATTTTAATTAGTTGACTTTTTATCACTTTAATTTATTATAAAATAAGTGAAATTCGTTCATTTATTACTTCTTAATCAGTGTCCGGGGGCACCGGTTAGCAGCACCCTATTTCTTTTTACATGTACATGGTAAGTGGATTTCTATCTATTAAATATAAAATATGGGTATAAAAGTAAAATAAGCAACTAGAATCTTAAATGTTTTTACTTTTTCTTGTAGTTAGGAGAGAAAAAAGTCCAATTATTTTCTTGACTAGAACAAAACGGTAAAAACAATATATTTCTAGTTGAAGAATAAAAACTCCAAATGTTAATATTATTTTCAATTTGATTTGTTAAAAAAAAACAATATATTTCTAGGAACCAAGAAAAACATATTTACAAGGGGCAAAGAATAAAAAGAAGGAAAATATTTATCGTCGACTTTTAACCATTACATACACAAACATGTCATCACTAGGTAGGGTATTTCTTGCGTGGATAAATCAAATCATTTTCTCCTTTGCTCTTATAAAATTTTATCTCGTGGATACTTCTTTTCTTATGGTTCATTTTTTTGTGAATTTTTTGATAGGTCATTGATAACAAATATTAGGATATTATAGTCAAAGATGGAGTCAATCATAAAGGCTCGATAGACCATATGGAGTCTGGTAAAGTTAGACGACTAGAACGTTATCATCGTCAAAGAAGTTTAACCAAGGGAGAAGTCCGGTCAAGTTAGACGATCTAGAGCACTATCATTGTCGTCAAAGAAGTTTAACCAAGGGATGTTAGACAATTTTCAATGGACAAGCTTAGCTTCGTAAGCTATAGTAATTTATAGGTACTCTAAAAAAACATCTTTCTCTGCAGCTCTCACACTATTTTAATAAAATGTTAAAATCTAATGATAAAAAATTATTGATGTATTCCCTTCGATTTTGTTTGAAGAGAAAAATGGACCAGTAAAAGGTTATTGATTTGATCTATATTATAAACTAAATAAATCAACTTTTGTTGACCTATTTATCTCTTATAAAAATATAAGAGGGACTCTTATAGAGTTAATTAGAGTTATTAGTGAAATCTATTTAGTAGAAATATTTGAGTTGCTATATTGGAGGAGAAGAGTGCTCATTAAATACTATCACTAAAAAAATTATAAATGACTAGCGTGTACATATATAATCCGTTGAAGTACACAAAAATAAGATTCTCCATTTTAGATACTCGACTCCAATGAGGGGAGCCTGACGTGATAAACAATGGTTGCATATAAATACCTCCATTTATGAGAAAAGTGGATGATGCTTTGAGTTTGAGTAGCTCAAATAACCACCAATTCTTTCTGTGAGACCCAAATAACAGGTTAAATATGTTTTTAATCCCTCCAAAAAAATTCTTTGATTTTTGGTCTCTCTAAATATTCAAAAATTTTGTTTTAGTCTTTACTTTTTTACAGAAGTTCGTATTTCATGTTCCGAACAAATTTTTTGTATGACATATAATTAATAAAACCTTAAAATATCACTAGTTTAATAATTAAATATTCAATCTTAAGTTTAACAATTTAATATTTAATTTGAAGTTATAGATAAATTAATAAAGGATAAAAATTAAATAGTTAAATTATCACACTAATGACATTTTATGATTTTATCAATTATATATCGTAAAAAAAAGTTATTTGAAACATAAACTTTGATTAAAAAAACAAGTAGAGACTAAAACGAAAATTTGAATATTTAGAAGAACCAAAAAGCAAAGAAAAATATAGAGGGGCTGCAAAGAAATCTAATATATTTAGAGACTAAAAACATATTTAATTTTAAAATAATTTATTGTTGTTTTCTTTTTATGCAAAAAATGAGTGTTGAAATATAATGATAAATGGTACTTGTTGGACTCATAAAGAACTTTTTTAGATGTGCTATATGAAAATTGTTGTTCACACATCTTGTTAGGCTGAGAAACACATATGAAATACGAAAATGTCCCTCGGCAGTTAAGGAATTCAAAAACCGACTACAGTTAACTGACGAGGTTTTCCTTGGCAGTTAACTGTCGAAGAAATGTTTCATCAGACGAAACAGCCTCCTGCTCCCCCTACACACTATTTCATCATCACCTTTCTTTCCTCTTCCATCTAAACCCCCAAATCCAATAATTTTTCACCAAATCTTGATCCAAAATCATTGAAGCATCAAGCATAGGAGGTATCAACACACTTTTGACGTAAAAAAACATGCATTAAGCATTTTAATCGGTTGATTTTTAGCTGTTTTTGTTGTTATTTTCGTCAGCTTACGTAGAAAACTGTCATGACAAACCTCGGCAGTTAACTGCCGAGGTAAATTTCGGTAGTTAACTGCCAAGGAAAACTTTGCAAAAATTGTGAAAAAACGCAGGAAAGGCAGCTGCCATTTTCCACAATTTTTTCACTTTGTTTTTTGTTTTGTTTTAATTCATTATGGCATTGATGTTTATGCATTAGTTAATTGTTAATTCATAGTTTTGCCTTGTTTAATTTTAGTAATGGTTGACAACGTGAAAGATGATCCGGGAGAGACAAAACCAAATTTTGTCGAAAAATCTGGAGATGTCAAACCGCCTAAGATTGAAGCCAAACCAAACATTGATGGAGTTTTCGTCCATGTTGAAGCTTCTAAATATGTTGACTCCGGTGTCCTCCCACTTCATGCCCACGAAGTTGACACGACTAGGTTTTTTTCAGACGACGTAAAGTGGAAAAAAAATTGATATTTAGTTTCAAAAAAAAAAAATATTGCCTTCAGAAATGCTCTGGATGAATTACGGGTAAAAACTGATCGAAAAATGGCTAGGTTGAGTTATGCAGAACCCACTGTCTGCATAATTCATCGGCAGTTAACTGCCGAGGAAAAACGAGACTGGCGACAGTTAACTGCCGAGGGGCAATTTCATATTTTATATATGTTTCTCAGTCTAATGAGATGTGTCAACAGCAATTTTCGTACTATATTGAAGAGATCGAGTACATTAGGTACAATTATTAAAAAAAAAGGTTTTATAAGTTTTTTGTCCCTATAAATATAGCGAATTTTGATTTTCGTCCCTAAAAAATTAAACTGAATATTTTCATCCTCATAAAAAAGTTTATTTTGTTTTTTGTCCTTAAAGCCCAATTTATGTTCATGTAAATATCAAAATTATAACTCTTTTATGTTCAAATTGTATCTATATTATGTTCGTTTATTATATTCAACCTTTGTATATTCTTATTGTGTTCAAAAACATGTCGAAATTATATTCATTAGGGACCAAAAACAAAATAAAAAATTTTGTGAGGATGAAAGCATTCGGTTTAAATTTTCAGGGACTAAAATCAAAATTCACGAAAAACTTATTTAACCCTAAAAAAAATTATAATAAATATTGTGTATATGCGAAACGGAAACCCATTTAAGTATCAACTATCAAGCGTGTATCTCTATTATTTGATTTTGACTAGTAGCTAACAGATGACTGAAAAATTAATGCAACAGACAAGCCCCTACTACACAACTTGCATGTAAATTCATTCATGACTATAGTCTATAGTACTAGTCCCTTATCTGTTTTCTGAAAAATAGTTGTACTTAAATGGAATACAACTTTAGTACTTATTGCTTTATCCACCAGGTACCAAGTATAAAATACTTATTTAGATACCACTCCAAATCAAAAATATTGAGCGTACACATAAAATAAAATATTAAAAATGATAAAAAATTTCCTGTTTGTACGTGTATTGAAACAATTTTAATTTCGAATTGTACCATGGAATACTTGCTCGGTACCCAAATACACATTAACTTTAATTTTCACAAAATTGTCATTTACATATTTGTTGACTGATTACTGATTAATCCCTCCTCTCGATGCTTTCACAGCAAACGGTTGTCACGTTATAAAAACATATCCAATTTTTTTACTCATAAAATACAATTGATAATATATTTAGTTCCTGATCATACATGATAAACAGTTCTTTCTTATGGTTTTATTTATTTTCATATTAAAATGCACAATATCCGTATAAACATATCTTGCATGAAGGTGAAGAAAATGCAATCTCCTTCTCAAACGTGACCTCCGTCTGTCTGTGGCTGATAGGTTCGACGCCTAAGCTGAGAATCAGCATTTGGTTGCTGCAGAAATATTCTTGTTGGATCATTAGGATCAACGTACCTGCATAATGTTTTCAGCAATAAATCCTCGGTTTCTGGATTATAAACAATACAATCCATACCCTAACAGACTTAACAAAATATTACAAGCTTAACTTTCACTTACGCATGTCTCATCATCTCATCAACAGGAGTCTGAGATGCCTGTAAAGGATCCACATGAGATTCTGTCGGCACATTAGCATGTTGATTATACTGTCTCACTGAAGCAATCAAATTGAAGAAAAGAGGAATGAAGGTTCCACATCCTCCCTCTTTGAATATGATCTTAAATGAGTGTGTGGAGTAAAGAGCCCTGTGTTGATCAGCTGGGACCACCTACGTTGCAATTTTAGAAAGTTACAAAGAGTTTTAGGACAAAAGATTTTGAATACAACAAGAAATAATAACAGAATATATAGGAACAAAATCAGGGTAGTAAATAATGGGAAATTAACTTACAGGCTCAACAAATCCAGAAATATTGTTGCAGTGAAATATTGGTTGGTTAAATTTTTCACCATTGATGTACAGCTGCATAAGGATCGGCATAGAGTAAATGTCAAATATAGACATGTATGTCAACTGAATATTCATTGGCAATTGAAAATTTAAAATAAAATGGTGAACTATATTTTACCCACTTCAAGTATATAGCTCATTCTCAACCTAACTACCCTTAAAAACAAAATAGAAAAACTAAACTATCTTGAAGTTTGATTTCAAGTGAGAAAGTAATAATTTGGAGGTTAAACTTGAGACCCTAATATCAAGTATTTGGATGTCCCGGCTAATAATCTGTCACATTAACATAATAAAAACCTACACTATCAGTAATTAGCAGGTTACCAAAACGTATACATTACAGCCTTGCAAGTTGCAATAATAATGGCAATTTGCCAAGAACGTTTAACAGGCCTAAAACTACACCGTCATATTCATAGCATTCATAATTTCACATGGGTCATAACAGAAGATATAGGAGACGGTAACACAAAAAATATTCATACCCCCAATAATTTATGATAATAAAGCTGTACAAGTTAAGCATTGGTTCTGCTACTCGTAGATTAATATATAGATTAATCAACACATCCAGCATACAGAAGGGTACATTCAATTGTCTTGGCAGAATAAGAAGGGTGTAAAATTTAGCAAAAAGCAAACTTAGTCTGCAAACAATTTAAAGCGATGAAAGAATAGTATCACATACCAAAGGCATGTCAAAAGCATAAAGTCCATCAACAGGATTTTTAGCAACAAAAACCATCCGTATATTTGACAAATAGATGATCCCCTTTGCTTTGAGACGACCCCCATGACTTCTGACCATTGATAACAAAGTCAATAACAAAAAGTGGAATTATATATTAACACAAGACAAGAAAAATGTCAACCAAACACTACAAAAGTGTTGAGTAAGTGTTTTGTATAGTTGTATCAATCATTTAATCCACATGAGTAACTACATTACTCAAAGACTCTCTATTTATTCTTTTCCCCAAAAAATTTCCCTATTGCTTTCAACAGGATATCAATGCAGCAAATTGGTGACCCAATCCATAAATAGGAAAATGAACCCCCAAAGTCATCCCCTCCAAAAATCCTCTATTCCTTTGACTATCTTCTTTTGTTCAACATTTAGACTATAAGCTACTTTACAAGGTTTAAACATAGACTTGAGCTTAAAACCCTTCAATGTCACATAATTCAACAACCACAATTATGATTTAGAACTATGCAACCAACAAATTATAAGTTTCGCCAATTATCAAAATACACAAAGCAGTTGAAAGGAACAATAAATCTAATTTTCCTAAATTGATTTTTGGGAATTGCAGTAATATAATAAAGAGAAAAGAGGAAGAATAATACCCAGCGCCAGGAATCTTGTCGACTTCGAATTCGACGCCATCTCTAGCCAATACAAACATCTCGTTCACGAATGCAACTGGCATTCCATTTGGGAACAATTGTGGATTCAAAGCCATTTCGAGAGAAATTTCAACAGAGAGAAAGATTTCAAAATCGAATTTAACCTAATTCGAATCAAGAAGAAGAAACGTGAAATCGCACGCGTTGCAGGTTTCTAGAACACCCCAGACACATAAACCCAATTTTAAATAAGTTCGGGGTCGGTTCTCCGACTCCATGTTAATTTATTTGCATTATTTTTAATTTTTAATTTTTTTCGTAGTCATATTTATCATTTTTTTTTATCTGGGTTTCGAATCCCGACCTTGAATATTTTATGCATTGTCCCTACCAACTGAGCTAAGCACACGAGGACAGTCAAATTTAGTATATTATATAATTTTATCTTGCAAAAGCGCAACTTTTAAGAAAAAATTATGAATTTTTATGTTTTTTACAATTAAAAATCCATATTTAATTTATGGTTTGTTAAAAAAAAAGTCAGATATTCATATAATATCTTAAAGATTCTATTAAATACTCATTCAAAATTGTAAATTATCCAGATGAATTGACTTAAAAGAATGGTTAAAGATTGGTGATGAAATTCTATTAAAGATTCTATTACATTTCCCGCCTTATATGATTCTCGCGCGCCCTGTGTTTTTTTCAAAAATGTCCTTGAGGTTTTCAGATTTCATAATCCGGATTGGTGTTTTCCTTTGTTATAGGGTGAAAAATGGAGTTACGGATTTTTCCGGATTTTGTACTCCGGAAACTTCAAAAATAGGGCGCGTTACATGATGTTTCGGATTACATAATCCGGAAACACCCTTTTTTAAGGTAAAACAGTTCGGATTATATAATCTGAACTGTATCAGCACAAATCCTAAACATGTTTGTAACATGTATAGTCATTTTAGGGACAATATTAATCTTCCTAACTTTTATCCTTTTGTTTTAGGTCATTGTTACCTGTTCTTAATCAAAAATCGGTTTCTCGGGCTACTTGATCGGATTGCTCTGAAACTTTCCCAAACAATCAGAAAAAATTCAAGGACCATGACTCTCGTAAAAAGGACTTCTTACGGAACTCCCCCCTCAAAATCCAAAATTTCATCGTTTAGACCCATTTTTCATTTTTTTTTTAATTATTCATATTCTCAGAAAAATCTGAAAAAATTTGCATTAGTTTTATTTGATTTTTAGAATTTTTTGGTGGTATTTTTATGATTTTATTTGACAAGTTTTTAGCATTTTTTACTTAGTTTTTTTTGTTGTTTTTAAAAACAAAACCCAAAACTGCTGAATTGTGATAGAGTTTCATGGCTGATTATACATAAGAATTGTCCGGATTATGAAATCTGAAATAGTAAACATGAATCCGGACTGCACAAGGGCATTTTTGGAAAAAAAACGCAGGGCTCGCGAGAATCCTATAGGGTGGGAAAAGTAATACTCAATGTAGAGCCATTTATGGAGAACCCGATCATCTTCATCGATCGGTCCAAATTTTCTTGACATTTAAATTACAAAGAGATGATAAATCCTATTTTGGCACACATTTGATCAAACACCAAATAAAAAGACAATTCAAAGCTACTTCATTAGATTATGTTATCAACAAAATAACTTCAAAACCCTATAATCATATAATCATTTTTGCTATAAGTGACTGGGTCCGTTTGTTATAGATTAAAATAAAAGTGATTTTGACATAAAATAATTTAGAGATTATATTTTAGAGATTTTATGAAAAATCGAAATCTATTTTGCGTTTGTTTACTGTGATAAAAATTATTTTTTTTAAACAAATAATTTAGTTTGTTTTGATACAACTATATAAAAGCGATTTTTTGTTACAAAATTAGTTTAATCTTTTAAACCATATTTTCTCTCTCCTCTAAAAAAAATCTATTTTTTGAGAAGCTGCTCTTAACAGCTTCTCATTTGAAGCTGTTTTTAGATTTTTTTTTAGATTCTGATTTTTTTTAAAAGTTGTAACAAACATATGCAAAAATCTTAAAAGTGATTATTTTATTAAAAAAAGTGATTTTCTCTCAGAAAAGCTATAACAAGCATGTTTGTTACGGATTAAAATAAAAGTGATTTTGACATAAGATAATTTAGAGATTATATTTTAGAGATTTTGTGAAAAATCAGAATCTATTTTACGTTTGTTTGCTGTAACAAAAATCACTTTTTTTAAACAAATAATCTAGTTTGTTTGGATACAACTATATAAAAGGGATTTTTTGTTACAAAATTAGTTTAATCTTTTAAAT